>Ga0123353_10000671_pt1 | contig 41858 bp, 27 predicted proteins | sample TergutLab28metaG_3_FD_92763 | JGI IMG/M metagenome (GOLD analysis project Ga0123353, IMG submission 92763) | Labiotermes labralis P3 segment gut microbial communities from Petit-Saut dam, French Guiana - Lab288 P3 | ecosystem: Host-associated > Arthropoda: Insects > Digestive system > Gut ... | reverse complement strand
GTGGCTGTTGCTCTTGCGGGCCTTGCGGGTCTTGGCCAGGATGAAGAACGCAACCGCGGCGATGGCCAGAGCGATCATGCCGGCGAAGGGCAGGTCGTTGATGCTCAGACCCGTGATGGGGGAGGAATCAAGCTTGTTGTCGTAGGCCGCGCTGTTGGTCTTTTCGCCGATGAGGCGCTCGCTGGTGGCGGTGGTGTTGGTGAGCGTGACGGGCGTCCCGCTGTTATAGACGATTTCGATCGTGGTGACGTAACCGGCAACGGCCGTTTCCGCCACCGTGTAACGCGTACCGACCGGGGTGTCTACGAACACCAGCTTCTGGCCATGCTTCAGGTTGATCGTAGTCGTCCCGCTGGTGGCAACCTCGATGTAGGCGCCGCCATCGTCTGAGTCGACCGACCCTGCGGGCACATTGTTCTTCGCCGCGTCTTTCAGGTCAGCCGCGGAGACGACGCCGCTGGCATCCACCACATACGCCCTGTAGAACGCGGGGATTTCGTTGGCAGGAATCAGCGAGGGGGCGGTGACGGTCAGGCCGAACACGAAGTAGCGCGTCTTGTCGCCGATGTCGCCGGTCACCGTCTTGCTGACGGACAGGGTGGCGTGGGCGGGATCCTCGGGGTCGGGATCTTCCGGATCCGTGGGGCCGTTGGTCTTCACGAAGGTGTTGGTGAAGATCATGTTCGAGGCGTCCGGTGTCGGGTCGACCTTTTCGTTCGCGGTCTGCCCGCCATTGTCCGGGGTCGTGATGACGGCGGCGATGGTGTCGATGTACACACCGGTGCCAGCCTTGTTGTTTTTCACCAGGACCGTGACGGTGTACTTGGCGCCCGAATAGGTCAGCTTCTCATGGTTGGGGTCCGCGGACTTGTAGGACGCGTCTTTGTCTTCCGTGATTTCATACACATAGGTGCCCGCGTGGCTGAAGTTGATGCCGTCGAAAATGTCGCCCGATTCCTTCCGGAAAGAGAAGGTGTTGCCGTTCACCGTGCCATTGCTGGCGTTGTAGTCGCCGGCGGTATACGTGATTTCGATGGGGCCGATCGCCGGGGCGTCCGCGGTCTTCGCGTCGACGTTGAACACAAATTTTGCCCCGGGGGTGTTGGTGCCCACCGGCATCTGCAGGATCTTGGCGATGGACGCCTGGGCCGGATTGTCTTCGTTTCCCTGGATGGGGCCAGCCGCGAACGCGGCCGTGAGGCTGCTCAGGGACAGGATGAGCGCGCATACGAGCGCCGCGAACAGTTTGGCTCTCTTGGTTTTCATGATGTTTTTTCCTCCTGAAATGATTTGTTTTTTATATAAACGCAAGATCGGGACAGGTGCTGGACGAGGGCCCTTCTTCCGGCGCCACGTCCCGGTCCTGCGCTTATAGCTGAATCACTTGCTTGCGTCTGTGCTACAGGTTCCGCCGCCTGAGGTTGGTGATCACGCTTCCCTGCGTGTCCTTGATGTTCACGGGGCCGTAGATGCGGCTGTCCGCCGCGTTCTCCCGGGCGTCCCCCAGGACGAACAGCTGGCCTTCTCCCAGGGTGAGGGGAAAGGAGATCCCGTCCGCGTAGCGCTGGGTTTTCTGGTAGATGTCCGGCTCCTGCTGCAGCGCCCCGTTGACCAGGAGACCGTCCTCGGTGATATCCACCATGTCTCCCGCCGCAGCGACCACCCGCCGCACCTGCCTTTGCCCCTGGAAGGTCACCAGGACCAGGTCACCGGCGTGATACTTCTTTTCCCAGCGGTAAAAGATCATCAGGTCTCCGTCCTTGACCGAGGGGTTCATGCTGGGGTCCCTGTTGTAATGGAAGCCATACACGAAGGTGAACAGCAGCAGCGCGATCCCGGCGATGGCGCCGATCTTGATGGCTAGCGCTGTAAATTCCCGCCCAACCGAGGGGTCTGTCGGGGCTTCCGGGGGGGGCGGGGGGGAAGTGCTCAAGAAATATTCCTCCAGGGCCTCCAGAACGTCGTCCGAATCCTGTCCACAGACGCGGATGCCGGGGGACTGCAATGCCCAGGGATTCATCTCCACCGCCATGCACCTCCTTTCTCGCCCGGTTGCTTTCCATGTATCCATTATAGCTCAACTGGTCATCAGAAAACATGCAAGCAGGTTGAGAGTTTTCCTGTCGGGAAACACGCCCTTTTCTCAGCGATCCTTTTGCCTGCGGCGTCGGTATACGGTTCTGGCCGCATACCCGCCCAGGGCCAGCAGGGCCGCCATGGCCGGCAGAAGGAGCATCGCGCCGATATTGCCCAGGCCGATTCCCGTCAGGGGCGGCATGCTGTGCGTATTGATGAAGGTGATAGTGCGGTCGGCGTTCATGGCCAGAAGGCCGGTATAGTCGACGTCCTCGTTGACAACGCCCGGCGGATCCAAGCTGTCCGTATAGGAGGCCGTGTAGCCGTCCGGAACGATCTCCTGAATACTGATTACGCGACCTGCAGCAACATCAATCGTGACGCTCTGGCCATGCTTGAGCTTATGCTCCTCCGCATGCATATCGAAATGTAAGAATAACACATAGAAGGTGAATTCCTTCGTCCTGTCGCCGTAATCGCCATCCACGATTTTGGTGAGCGTCAGCTTGACGGTTGCCGGCCCCCACTGGGCGTAGAGGGTGACGTTGCCCGAAACCGGCATTGACGCGCCCGGAGCGTAGGCTGTCCCTTTGCCGGCTGCCTGCGTGTTCCAGCCGAGGAACTGTATGCCCGGCTGTGCCGTAAAATCAGTGTCCATCAACTCTTTTACAGTGACTTGCTGCGTGCCGGAGCCGAAGCCAGCGCTGTGGGACCAGCTGGCATCGGCGATGTCGTTGGATTTATATGTTATGGTAAAGTGCGGCTGATACACCAGGAAGATCTCCCTGTTCTGGGTCACGTTCGTAAGCTGGATCGTTCCCGTGTTCGGCGAACCGGACGCCCCCTCCTTCCAATGGAGGTAGCTATAGTTCTGAAACGTCGGCGCGGGGTTCAGGGTAAAGTTGGTCCCGTGCTCTATCGTGTACGTGGTCGGCGGGGAGATTGCGCCGTTGGCATCGACATAGCGCACGGTGACGTCATGCGTAATCACGCCGGTGCGCACCCACACTGCGGGGGTGATGGTCGCATTTGAAGCATTGATGATCATACCATAGCCGATCTGGTTGGCTCCGATCTGGATTTCGCATACATTGGTGCTGGAACCGCTGACGGCGGTGCGTAGCATTACCGGTTCAGTGAAGTTTGATCTAAAGTAAGACGCGAGAGGGCTCGCCGTGTTCCCGTTTAAGGCAAACACGTCCCCGCGGCTCAGGAGGAAGAAGACGTTTTTCCTGATGCCCGCCGCCTGCGCCATCTGCGCATTGGGCACTGACTGGGCGTTGTAGTCCGTGTGCGTCCCCAGCGTCGGCACAACCGCTATGGAATACAGCGCGCTGAAATAGCTATACGCCTCATTTGTTATTTTGGTCTGTATTTCGGAGCCCTCGTAATTATTGCCCTTGCCTTGGGAATTGAAGACTTCACTAGGGTAATGCCAAAAGGTCCCCTTGCGCAACAGCAGCGTGCATTTGTAGCTGCCCACGGTCTGGTGCTTCAGCACGATCCAAGCTCCGCACCCGGGTGGCGACACAGTGCCGCCAACGGCGGTGCCCGCGATATCGGAGGCGAGATCCGTTGGCACAATGCCCATGGGCAGCCGCATTCCGGCGTCGATATTCCCCACGTGCTGCCCCGTAGCCAGGGCGATGGGGCTTGTGTAAGCCATGAGGGGGCTGCTTGACCAATCAGCCGCGAACTTGTTCTGCGCTTTGACCGCCATGGGCAGCAGATATTCATTCCCGTTGACAACTGCAGGCGCGAGCCCAAGCACATAGCTGCCGGGTTCCAGGTTTTCAAATCCATACACGCCGTTTTGATCTGTCTGTACTGTTCGGAGAACAGCTGCCAGGTCGCTCTCGCAGAAAAGCGAAACGGTAAACCCAGGCAGAGGGACTTCATTCCCATTATATAGGCCATCCCAGCCCGTGGGCGGCATGCCGTTGCCGTCCACCCACAGGAAGCCGCTTATGCTGCCTCCCGTCGTAATCTCCACGGACGGGCCCTCTGTGCTTTCGTCAGGGGCTGCCGCAGATATGTCGGTTTGCCCCGAAGGATCGGAAAGAGTGCTGGACAGATTGCCCGACAGGGCGATCAGCAGTGTGCCCGTCAGCAAAACCAAGGACAGCAGGAGGCCGAACAGCCTCCGGCCCGTTTTCCCCCGTATTTTTCTCATGATTGCACACCTCGTTTCATATTTGTTCTCCCTCTTGGGTCCCACCGGCGCGGCACCGCCGGCGGGACACGCATGAGAAGAAAAGAACAACTGCATAGATTATACCTTCCTGTACTATCGGAAAACATACAGGCAGGTTGAGAGTTTCCTGTCAGGAAACACGCCCTTTTCTCAGCGGGCCTTTTGCCTGCGGCGTCGGTATACGGTTCTGGCCGCATACCCGCCCAGGGCCAGCAGGGCCGCCATGGCCGGCAGAAGGAGCATTGCGCCGATATTGCCCAGGCCAATTCCGGTCAGGGGCGGCGCGGCTATATACACCAAGTAGATCACCGCGTCCTCCGTTACCTCGATATCGGTGGGACGCCCCGGTTCGCAGTCCTCGGCGTCGGCGGGCGGGCTGTCCCACTTATAGCCCAAATCGATATAGCCATTGACCGGTGGGAATGTTTTGGAATACGTATCCCCATCCTCCACTATCGTCTGCGTGTCCGTCATTCCGATGCTGTTGCCGCTGACATCCACGTATTTTTCCGTGATCGTAATGGCGCCCCTGTATACGAAATAGATGGTTTTGTTCTCGTTGATCGTGGTCGTCGGCGGGTCTCCCGGCGTGAAGGTGCCGGCACCGCTGGGTGGGGTGTCCCCCCATTTGTGGCCTACGCCGGTATAGTCGGGGATCGCCGGGATGGTTTTGGAATAGGTGGCCCCCGTGCCGACACCCGCGTCCACGAAGTATTCCTTGTCGGGGTTGCCGGGGATGGGCTTGCCGTTGACATCCACGAATTTTTCCGTCACCCGGTAGTAGGTATGGGAGCCGGAACCTTCGTCAAAGGCCGCAAACAGCGCATGCCAGGTCGCGTTGTCAAAGTTGTGCGGGTAGCTGTTCATATGCGTAATCGACGGGATGATATTGTGTTTTAACTGGAGGATAGAAGGGCCCCCGTTAGAGCCGCCCAATGGGGGAAGGTGGTCATAATAGTGGACGGTCTGCTTCATCCCTATGGAATTACCAAAGTAATCCAAGCGATCCACGAAAACCCTGAAATCTTCCGGGTACGAATGGCCGGTGCTGAAGAGGATCGCCCCGTAGGGGTCGTCTTTCGAGATGGGATAGTGTTTTGCAAACACATTGATGCCATCGGGGTACACGTTATACACATACAGATCCCCCTTGATATAGTCCCACCAGAAGAGGTTGACCAGGTAGCCGTCGCCATGGCTGTCGCCGTTGTAGCCGTTGGCGCCCACGTTGCCATGTGGGTTGCCGCAGCCGCCCACCAGGCCGCCGTCATCGTCATAGTGACCATGTCTGTGCATCAGGATATCGGCTTCCTTGTTGATGAGGTAAGTTGGGCGCCAGCTGAAGTCGGTACCCACGCTATGGCCCGTGCCAATGCTCGCGCCGTCCATGGTATAGCCTCTTATGGTCCCGCCGGTGATGACGATGCTGCCTCTGACAGCTACTTTGTTGATACCACCTTGCCCGTTGCCGATGCCTGCGCCGTGCATGGAGTTCGCGGTGATATTCCCGCCCGCAATTGTGATGTCCGCGCAGGCGCCCTTGCCGCCGCCGATGCCCGCGCCATGGAAGGTACCGGAGCCGAGAAAGATCCGTTCCACGTCGCCGCCGTTTGCAACCACCGTGCCGCCGTTGATCTCGATCACCGCGCCGACGCTGGTGGTGTTGTCGGGATAGCCGCCGGTTGAGTCGCTGCCGCTGCCGATGCCTGCGCCGTCCCCGTTGGCCGACGCGGTCACCGTGCCGTTGTTGATGGTGACATGGGCGACGGTGGAGTAGTTGCCGCTGCCGCCGTTGCTACCGATGCCCGCGCCGCTGCCTGTGGATGTCGCGACGACCTTGCCGTTGTTGATGGTGACCTGGCCGCTGCCGCCGCCGATGCCCGCATCGCCGCCCTTTGCCTCCACCGTGCCGCCGTCGATGGTGATCGTGCCATTGTTGGCGTTGCCGCTGGTGCCTATAGCCGTACTGCCACTCGTGATCGCAAGCCTGCCGTTTTCTTTGCCCGGATTGTCTTTGCTGTCGATGGTCAGCTTTGCGCCGGACGGTACTTCGATATAGCCATTGACATCGGAGCTGCCTGCCAAAAGCAGCTTAAAATTGTCTGAACTTCCCAGTTTGATGTTCAAGTGGCCGCTGCCGCCGGTCTTGGCATTGTTTATGGTGAGGGCAGAGATATTGTTTGGAATGAATATGCCTGCGTCAAAGCCAATGCCGGCGCCCGTCCTGCATATGGTATTAGCTATGCCGAAGGTGCCGCCGCTGTCGCCGATGATGATCTCCCCGGTGTAGCCCGACGGGAACTGGGCACCCGCCTTGACATTGAACGACCCGCCGATTGTAATGGTCTCGTTGTAGCCCCCCGGATAGATAATGCCGTTCACCGCCGCCGTGAGGCCGTTAAACGTGACGGGCACGTCGTAGTCCGAAGGAAGCGTGAACGACGTCACGGACAGCCCGTGGATATCCAGGTTCCCCCTATAATTCTCCGGGAGCACGAGCGCCGCCCCCGTGTTGATATCGCCGTAAGTCGTCAATTCGACGCCGTTGAACGTCAGGTCCGCCTGGAAATCCGTCGGGAACGTGATGCCACCCGTCAGGTTGATGAGATCGTTCATTGTGACGGAAGCGGGGGAGCCCACAAACACGATGGTGCCCACCATACCTACCGAGACGCCGCTTCTATTAATGATATAGCTGTTACCGGCGGCGTCCGTGGTGAAGGTAAGCTTTCTCGCGCCCGAGTCATAGGTATATCCCGCACTGGGCTGGGAAGAGACATTTGAGACGTCAATCGTATACTCATTGCCCGCCGCGGCCGGAGCAGGTGCTGGTGCAGGCTGCGGCGCGGCTCCCTCGACCTTTTCGATTTCCTCGGTTTCTTCGAATTCCTCGATTTCCTCAGTTTCCATGGTATCCGGGGCCGCCCCGGATATGTCGGTTTGCCCCGTAGGATCGGCAAGGGTGCTGGACAGATTGCTCGCCAGAGCGATCAGCAGCGCGCCCACCAGCAGGACCAAAGACAGCAGGAGGCCGAATAGCCTCCGGCCCGTTTCCCCCCGTGTTTTTCTCATGATTGCGCACCTCATTCCCATTTGTCTGCTCTCCGGCTAAGATTATACCTTCTTGTGTTGTCGGAAAACATGCAGGCCAGTTGATAGTTCTCTGTCGGAATACACGCCCTTTCGGCTCTGCGCGTCTGGCCCTGATCCTGTGACAAATATCATAAGGCCCGCAGGTACTGCCGGGTCAATACCCTTTCAAAAAAAGGAAAACCAGTTTAGGGCTTGTGTTTTGGGAATAAATGGATGCACCAAAGATGTCCGAAAACACAACTGTTTCAAGCCGTTCAAAGGCCGTTGGCATATTTTGCAAACAGCTAAACAGAGGCAATTCTAATTAATGACTTTAACACACAAAACCGTCACGGCACCTTTTTCCGGCGGAAGTATAAACCGTTGAAGGTTTGCCTGCACAAAAACCTTGACAAAGTCGAATGTTTTGCTTAGAATAATGTTGAACGAGCTCGCTGGAAGGATGATTACATATGTCCATCAACGCAACCCAGGCCGGACCGGACGGCGGCCTGATGAGGCGCCCCCGCCTGGATAGCCTGCTGGAAAAAGCTTTCGAAAAGCCGGTGGTGGTCGTCACGGCCGGGGCCGGCTGCGGCAAGACCAGCGCCGTATATTCCTATCTGCAGACCAGCCGCCTGCGCATGGTCTGGGTGCAGCTTTCCGAGATGGACAACCTCCCCTCCCGCTTCTGGGACAACTTCGCCAACGCCATCGGGCTGCACAGTCCCGCGCTGGCGGAAAACATCCGCAGGCAGGAGATGCCCGCCAACAAAACCGATCTATACCGGTTCGCGGATATGCTGGCCGACGAGATCAAGCCCCGCTACCGCTACGCGCTTGTATTGGACGACCTTCACCTGATTCACGACAGCGGGGTGCTGTGGTTTATCCGCGCGCTGGTCAACGCCATGTGGTCGGGAAATTTCTCCCGGACGCACCCGGGCAATACAATTGTCCTGATCTCCCGCGAGTACTGCGGCTTTGACAGTGAAAAGCTGACCGCGATGGGCCGCATGGCGCAGATCGGGGCGGAGGACCTGAACTTCACCAAGGGCGAAACATTGGAACTGTTCCGCTTTTTCGGTGTCGCGGCGACACCCGCGCTGATGTCCGGCATCAGCGAAATATACGCCGATATGGAGGGCTGGGCTTTTCTCACCAGCCTGGCGGGTCGGCTGCTGCAAAAACGCCCCGACGGCATGAAATACATCAAGGACGCCCTGCGGCACAACGTGTCGCTGCTCATCGAAAACGAGCTGTTCCTGGAAAATTCGCCGGAGATGAATCGATTTCTGGCCAAGCTCTCCCTGATCGACCACCTTGCCGCAGGCTTGATCTCCATGCTGGAGGATGGCGATCGGCTGATCAGGGAGCTTCTCCGCAGCACCTCCCTCATCCGCTACGATGCCTACATGGACGTATATTATGTGCACCATCTGATGCGGGATTTCCTGCTGCAAAAGCAGTACCTGCTCTCGGACGAAGAGAAGCGCGAGGTCTACGAAATCGCCGCGGCCTGGTGCCTGGGCCACGACTACAAGATGGACGCCGCGGGCTATTACGCCCAGGCGGGGAATTACCAAGGGGTCATAGACATCGTCTACATGTACCCGCAGTTCCTCCCCATGGACGCAGCGACCCTGCTCTTCGACATCCTGGACGGCGCGCCTCCCGGCCTGGATGCGGAAATGCTGTCGTTGCACAGCTACCGCGGCAGGCTGCTGCTGAGCCTGGGAAAAATCGGCCAGGCCGTGAAGGAGATGCAGGCGGTGATCCGGAGGGTAGAGGTCCTGGAGGACACGCCGGACAACCGGCGCAGGCTGATGGGGGCCTACTACGTGCTGGGCCACGCGCACATGCTCAGCTGCAACGACACCGGTGTCTATGACTTCGCGGAACACTTCAAAAAAGCGGACGAATACGCCCGGGGCAGCGGCTTTGCGCCCAGGGGCTCCATGCGCGTGGCCACGGTGGCCCCCTATATCCTCCGCATCGGCCGCGGCGGCGAGGGCGAGCCGGAGAAATACATACAGGCGCTCGCGGACGCCGTGCCCTGCGTTGCCCACCTGATGGACGGCTGCATGTCCGGCCTGGACGACCTGGCGCGGGCCGAGCTATCCTACTATCGCGCGGACATCGCCGGCTGCAAACGCTACGCCATGCAGGCGCTCTATCAGTCCCAGGAGAAGGGGCAGTTCGAGATCGAGAACCGCGCCCTGTTCCTCCTGATGCGGGTGGGGCTGGCCTCCGGCAAATATCCGGCCATCAAGGACGCCATGCGCCGGATGGACGCCCAGCTGGACACCCCGGCGTTCATCAACCGCTACATCCGCTACGACATTCAGACGGGGTGGTTTTACGGCAGCATCGGGCAGAAGGAGCTCGTCGCGGAATGGCTGAAAAGCGACTATACCGTCAGCCATTCGCAGACCGTCGTCTCCAACTACGAGGATTTTGCCCGCGCCAAATATTACCTGGCGGAGCAGCAATACCACACCATGCTGGCCATGCTCAGCAGCCGCACCGGCACCTTCGACGTCGGGCGCTATCTGCTCGGCGAGATCGGCATCGCCATCCACAGGGCGGTCTGCCTGTATAACCTGAAGGATACCCAGGCGGCATTCGAAGCCCTGCTGCAGGCCTACGGGCTGGCGGCCCCCAACGGCCTGAACATGATCTTCATCGAGCTGGGCAATCATATGCGCACCTTGGCTGCCGCCGCGCAGAAGGCCGGTGGCAGCGGCGTCCCGGACGCCTGGCTGGAGGACATACAGAAAAAAGCCGCGACCTACGCCAAGCGGGTGGGGCAGGTACGCAGCCAGTACAGGCAGGCGGAGGGCCTGGAGGACGGCGTGCAGCTGACGCAGAAGGAGCTGAATCTGCTGCAGGATCTATCCCACGGCCTGTCGCGCACGGAAAGCGCGGCGGCGCGGGGCATCTCCATCAACACGGTGAAGATGATGCTGCAGTACATCTACGAAAAGCTGGGCGCGGAGAACAGCATGGACGCGGTGCGCATCGCGTTCGCAAAGGGGTTGCTGTAGGGCTTGCGCAAATTTTATGCCGACGGGTGATTGCCACCCGCCGGCATTTCCTGTGCTTTTGCGTCATTTGTTTTTTGCGTCCGCTCTATATTAATTGGAAGACTGCGAGGTTAGCCTGTTGAACACCCAGGGGTTGGTGAAGACTGCGGCTTTCGGCATAGGGATGATATCCTGCGGCCGGATCTCCGTTTCGCTCCATTTCACCTGCGGCTCCTGCACCCTGAAATACCAATGCAGGTACGCCTGATTCTTCTGCGCTTGCTCTGTCATTCTTCTTCCCCTCTCTTTTTACTTTTGAAGCCTGAGTTTTTGTCCGGCTCTGATATGATCGCTCGTCAGCCCGTTGAGGGCTTTGATTTCGGAGCACCGCTCGCCTTTGCCGAGCTTCGCCTTGGCAATGCTCCAGAGGGTATCGCCTTTGACCACGGTGTATGTTTCAAATACGTCTGTCTTGTCATATGCGGTCAATCCGTAGGTTTCGATGAGCTTGATCAATTTTGCGGCATAGCCGGGGTCGGTGGCGTAGCCCGCCTTTTGAATGGCGGCGCACGCCTTTCTGTAGTCCCTCTCGCCGACGACCGCGGCATAGCGGGGGTTGGCCAGGAGGAATGCCGAGTGGTCGGTGATCGATTCTTCCCAACTGTTGTAAGCCCGGAACCTCGCGTTGACTGTGACGAAATTCACGCCGTCATAGCACTCTTTCGTGGCTATGGCGTATGTTTTTCCGCTCCAGCGGGCATCCGCCTTGATGCCGAACAGCGCGTTTGCGTTCACCGTCAGTTTTGATTCGCCCCAACCGCTCTCCAGGATGGCCTGCGCCACGGTGAGCGAAGCCAGCACACCGCTCTGCTTCATGTCGGCTGACGCCAGCGCGCCGACCCTGGCGATAAAGCTCTTCTGCGCCTTCGTTGTTTCCCCTGCCGCGGAGGCGTTGGTGGCAAAGCAGCAAAGGCATAGTGCGAGTGCAATGCGTGCCATCAATACGTTCTTCTTCGTCTTCATTTCCTTTTCCTCCCAATTAATATGTTTTGTGTTTTGTCTCGCTGCTGCGAGTGCGCTCTGTCCCGCGCTTGAGCATAGTCTAAGTATAGCTGTGCTTCTCATCCGGAAACACACAGGGAAACGAAGAAGTGCCTGTCGAACAATACGCCCTTTTGGGCATAAAAAGGTATCGTCACCGGCATAGTTAACGCAAAGCATTGACATAACCGCTTGTTGTATGTTATACTCATGTTATATTACATACGAAGGAGTTGGTTATTAGCTTGAAGAAACTAAAGAATCTGCTGCTTGGCAAGGCGCTTACCGACGACCGCCTCAGCCACGAAAAGCTCTCCCGCCTATGGGGGCTCCCAATCGTAGCCAGTGACGCTGTTTCGTCTGTCGCATACGCGGTGGAGGAAATCCTGCTCGCCATGGTCCCGCTGCTGGGGCTGCTGGCGGTCAGGTATGTCGGCATGGTCAGTATATCGATCATTTTATTGCTCGTTATACTGATTTTTTCTTACGCCCAGACCATAACGCACTATCCCAAGGGAGGCGGCGCGTATGACGTGTCGAAAGAAAACTTCGGGCGCGGCACCTCCCTGGCCGCAGCGGCCTGCCTGATCGTGGGCTACATCCTGACGGCCGCGGTCAGCATCGCGTCCTCGGCCGCCGCCGTCGTCGCGGCCTTCCCGGCGCTGGCGCCATACAAGGTGCTCATCAGCGTCGCGTGCCTTTCGCTGATTACGCTGATCAATCTGCGGGGCGCGTCCGAATCCTCGAAAATTTTCGGCGTCCCCACCTATCTCTTCATTGCCTCCATGACCATTCTGATTGCCGCCGGGCTTGCCCGCGTTTTCACCGGTACCCTGGAGCCCATCCACTACAGCGCGCAATCGGTCGTTGTTTCCTCCGGGACGCTGTCAAGCATCACGCTGATGGTGTTCCTGCGCGCGTTCGCCTCGGGCTGTTCCGGGCTGACCGGCGTGGAGGCTGTCAGCAACACCGTACCCAATTTCCGCGAACCCTCGGTGAAAACGGCCAAGCACGTTCTGTACCTGCTGGGCGGGATCGTCATGTTCATCTTCGGCGGAATAAGCTTTTTGGCGGCCCAGCTGCAGGTTATGCCCCTGCATGACGCGACCGTCATATCGCAGATCGCCGACGCGGTATTCGGCAAAGGGGCCATGTTTTACCTGCTGCAGTTCACCACCGCCTTAATCCTGCTGCTTGCCGCCAACACCGCCTACAGCGGCCTTCCGGTTTTGCTGGCGATTTTGTCGCATGACCGCTATGTGCCCAAGCAGTTCTCCCACCGCGGGGCAAAGCTCAGCTTTTCCAACGGCATCATACTCATTTCCGTCGTCAGCGCCCTATTGCTGGTCGTCTTCAAGGCCGATACCCACGCGCTGATCCCGTTTTATGCGGTAGGCGTTCTTGTCTCTTTTACGATTTCGCAGGCGGGCATGTTCGTCAAATGGCTGAAAATGAAAACAAGCGGCTGGCGCTGCAAAAGCCTGGTGAATGGCTTTGGGGCGCTGGTCACTTTTGTCGGTTCTATTGTAGTGCTCGCGATGAAATTCACAGAGGGCGCGTGGGTGATCGCCATCGTCATCCCCCTGATCATGTGGTTCATGTCCTTCACGCACAAGAATTACCATAAATATTCGCAGGCGATCAGCACAGAGGGCTATGCTTACCGCCCAAAAGAGAGCATGAACACAAACCGACAGCCCTGCATCGTTTTGATCCATAATATAAGCAAGGGGACCTTGAAAGCCCTCGATTACGCGATGGGGCTCTCCTCCAACATCACCGCGCTGCACATTTCCACCACGCCGCACCACACGGCGCATCTGGAAAAGCGGTGGAGGGAGCTAAAGATCGGCATCCCACTGACCGTGATCCCGGCCCCGCACCGCGAGGCTCTGCAGCCGCTCAGCGAATACATCACCGAATGCGAGGCGGCGCTGGAGCCGGGCGAAATTTTGACGGTAGTCATGACGGAGTACTCGGGCAACCGGTACTACAAACTGTTCCATAACCATACGCCGTTTTATATCGAAAAACTGCTGAGCAGGCACAACAGCGTCGTGACCGTGCTGGTGCCATATGTTATTTATGATGAGAAGTAGGGGCCATGTGCAGAAGCTGTTTTTTCACTTGTACTCAAAAAAAATCCATGATATACTATGAATGTACATATAGAAAGGAAAGATGTATATGACTTTCATTTTGCAAAGCGGCAAACATGACCGCAAGGACACCCCCGTTTTCGTTCGCGTACCCGCCGGGGCGCTGACCGGCAATGTCTGTGCAAAGCTCGGCAGCGGCCAAAGCGTTCCGGCTGCATACACGGCGGAGGACGGACAGGCGCAGGTCTGCTTTGTCGTCCCGTTCCTGCCGGCGGGCGAAACGCTGCCGGTCACGCTGGAGCCCTGCGATTGCCAGCCGCAAATGGCCTGCGAGCAAACGGCGCGCGGCGTCGATCTCTTTATGCGCGGCGGCAAGTTCACGGAGTACTACACGGGCCGGGATTTGCCCAAGCCCTACCTGGGGCCGCTGTCCGAGGCCTTCGGCAGCCAGATGACGAGGCTGGACTTCGACACCCGGGAGCACCCGCACCACCGCTCCCTTTGGATATCCCAGGAGGCCAACGGCATCGACTTCTGGAACGAGCCGGCGGGCGTGCACGGCTTCATACGCAATCAAAGCATCAGTGATATCGTCAACGGCGGGGCCTATACGGCCTTCACGGCAAACAACCTGTGGATCTCCCACGGCGGCGAGCCTGTGATGAACGAAACCACCCGCTATACGCTCTATAACACACCCCGCGAGGCGGCCCTGCTGGACGTCAATATCACCTATACGGCCGCATACGGCGGCGTCACGCTGGGCGCGACAAAGGAGGCAGGGCCTCTGGCCGTGCGCATGATCCCGAGCTTAAGCGTCGGCAAGGGGGGCACGGGCACGATCATCAGCGGCACGGGCGGCGTCAACGAGGCCGAGACCTGGATGAAACGCGCGCCCTGGCTGGACTATTCCGGTACAGTGGATACCCACGCGTGCGGCGTCGCCATGCTGGACCACCCGGACAACTTCGGCTTCCCGACCTATTGGCATGTGCGCGACGGCGGCCTGATGGCGGGCAACAACTTTCTGCGCATGGGCCCGATGGAGCTGAAGCAGGGTGAAAGCGTAAGCTGGAAATACCGCGTGGTAATTCACAACGGCGACACCGGGGCCGCGGACATCGCCGGAAAGTTCGCGGATTTCGCGTTCCCGGCTGTGGTGGAGCCCGAACAATAGCTTAGGAAGGATGCACCATGTCCAAGAATATACTGCTCATCTGCACGGACCACTGGCCCGGCCACCTGCTCGGCTGCGCGGGGCACCCCGTGATTATGACCCCCACGCTGGACCAGCTGGCCCGGGACGGCGTGCGTTTCGACCGCTTTTATTCGGACAGCCCTGTGTGCGTCCCGGCGCGCCGCTGCCTCATGACGGGGATGTATCCGGCCTCTCACGGCTGCGCGACGAACAAAGCCCTGCCCATGCCGGACGCCAAGACGCTGCCGCAGGCCTTCCGGGACGCGGGTTACCAGACCTATGCCGTGGGCAAGATGCATGTCTATCCCCCCCGCGCGCGGATTGGTTTTGATGACGTGATTCTGGCCGAGAACGGTCGCTATCAGAACGGCGCCACCGGCGACTACCAGATCTGGATGGGCGAGCAGGGCTACGTCGGCCGGGAATACCACCACGGCATGAGCAACAACGACTACAACACCCGTCCCTGGCATCTGCCCGAGCACACGCACCAGACCAACTGGATCACCGAGCAGATGGTGAAGACCATCCTGCGCCGGGATCCCTCGCGCCCCTCGTTCTACTACCTATCGTACGGCTTCCCGCACCCGCCGCTAGTGCCGCTGCAGGCCTATCAGGATAAGTATACCCTGGACGAGATCGACGAGCCGTACCGCGGCGCATGGGCGGACGACACGGAAAAAGAGATATGCACCGTAAAGGGCAATCAACTCTCAAATCAGCATTACACACCCAAAGAAATAAAAATGGCGCACCGGGCCTTTTACGCCCAGTGCACCCACATCGACCACCAGATCCGCCGGATCATCGGCACCCTTTCCGATGAAGGGATCCGGCAGGACACCGTCATCGCATTCACCAGCGATCACGGCGACATGCTCTTCAACCACGGCATGACCCGCAAGCGCCTCATGTACGAGGGCTCGGCGAACGTCCCCTTCATCCTTTCGGGGGAGCCCATGGCCGAATATCGGGGCACGGTCAACAGCGACCCTCACTGCCTTTCCGATGTGATGCCTACCCTGCTGGATTTGTGCGGTATAAGTATCCCGGATACAGTGGACGGCCTATCAATGCTCGGGGACAAAAAGCACGACGCTATTTTTTCTGAAATAACAGGCAGCACCTGTATGGCCTGCGATGGCCGCTACAAATTGATCTACTACCCCGTGGGCAACCACACGCAGCTGTTCGACCTGGACAACGACCCGCGCGAAATGATTGATCTTGATGCCAACCCGGCCTATGCCGCCATAAAAGCCTCGCTGACGGAAAAGCTCATCGACCGTTTTTATGGCAGCATGAATGATTGGATCACCGGTGGAAAACTGACCGGCCTGCCCGACCGGAAGGCCGAGCTCGGCCCGAATTATGGCCTGAGCGGACAGCGCGGCGGGCACTGGCCGGTGAACCCCGGGCTGCTTAAATAGCCGCGAAATCCTCCCATGCCTCGGGGTAGAACCGATGCCCCTCCGTGCCCGTGTGTATCCTGAACGCCTCGGGCGCGCCCGCCGCGTCGTAGTATCTCTGTATCAGGGCGAAGGTCTTGCGCGCCTCGGGGCCGGGGCAGTGGTGGTCGTGCTCCCCATGGACCATCAGCATGGGACGCGGCGCGATGAGCCCCGCCACGTCGGAGACCTCGAACCACCGGCAGAACCCGGGGATGCATTTACTGCACGGGCACACGCCTTTGGCGGGGATGTTCCCGGGGTGGTTGAAGATGGAGCATGAGGGCATGGCCTTGGCGATACGCGGCTCCAGCGCGGCGGCGTAGTAAGTGGCCTTGCCCCCGCCGGAGTTGCCCATACAGTAGTATTCCGCCCCGTGGCTGAAATGCGCCTCAGCCACGTCAATGGCCCGCATGACGTCCCACACGCGCCCGCCGATGGTGGTTTTCCCTAGCATGATCGCCAGGATCGTGGGCTTTTCGCAGCCAAGGCCGCCCCCTTGCTTGCCGCCGCACTCACCGAAGCAGCGTTGCTCGATCACCAGCGCGGCGTAGCCCCGGGCCACGGCCTGTACGGCGTAGTCGCGCCCGCCCGCGATGGATTTGGCGTCCTGGGGATACTTTTCCTCCCCCAGCGAAATGTGCATGCCCGTGCTGTGCCCTTGCAGGCAGATCACCACCCCGGCGAACCTCGTTTTGGGGCGCAGAAAATACCCCGGCACGCGGTAGCCCTCCTCGCTCTGGAAGGTGAAGCGCGTGCGCATGTGATTGCCTTTATCTATGGTTTCTTCAGCCTGGAAATCCGGGTCGCAGGGCTCGAAATAGTCCATACCCATCAGTTCCCGGAGCTTTTGCAGAGCCACGGGCTTCCACTCCTCCAGGGACTGGCCTTCCTTCAGGCTCAGGGCGGGCTTGAGCTCGGATAGTTGCTTCAGGTACAATTCCATCGGGGTCATGTGGTGACCTCCCTGTTTACTTATTTCTTTGCCGGCAGCGCAATGTCCGGCAGCGGGAACTCGTCGCCAGTGCGGTGTATCCAGCCCTCGAGCAACCCGTGCAGCCGCTCTTTTTGTTCCTGATGGTTCACGTTGTAGCACAGGTTGGCGATCTCATAGGGATCCTCGTTGTTGTCGAACAGCAGCCAGTCGTTCTCCGGCGTGCACACGTATTTCCAGCCGTCCTGCGTGACCACCCCGCGCCATGGGCGGTTCACCGTGTGGCTTTGCAGCTTGTGCGGTATCTGCTGCAGGTACGCGCTGTCCGGCGGCGCGGGATGTTCGCCTTTTGCCCGCGAAAATTCCGGGCGGTTTTTATTCATGCAAAAGCGCGAATAGTCGTAGCCCTGCATCCCCTCCGGCACATCCACGCCGCACAGCCCCAGCGTGGTGGGCGCGATATCCACGTGATTGAGCACATATGGCGCCGATCCGATGTTCATATTCGCCTTGCCGCCCAGGGCCGATACGATAAACGGGATGCGTATCGATTCCTCCCAGGGGCTGGACTTGTGCCATTGCCCGTGCGCGCCCAGGCAGTCGCCGTGGTCGGAGAAAAATAGGATATAGGTCTCGCGATCCACCCCCATGTCCTTCAGTGCCTCGCGAATGCGGCCCACGTTCACGTCGATGCTCTCGATCATCCCGTAATAGCCCGCGAGATCGAGGCGCGCCTGCTTTTCTGTCCGGCCGCCGCGCGGCACATTGGGCGCAAGCTCAATCTGGGCGGGGTTTTCGTAGTACCGCGCCTGACTATCCGTGGGCGGCACGTAGGGGTTGTGGGGCGGCTGCATGGACAGCGCGGCGAAAAACGGCTGGTATCCGCCCTGTTCGTCGCGGGTTTTCTTAACATGACCGCCAATGTGCTCCAGCAATAAATCGGTCAGGGCGTCGGTCTCGTAGCCCGGGAGGCGGCGCGGCCGCTCCTGCCCGGTGCCGTGGACGTACACCTCGTTCTGGTTGTTGTTGTTTTCATAGCCCATCCAGTGGTCGAAACCGCCTCTTCGCTCCGGCGGGACAAAATGATCGCGGGAATTGGAGCCGTCCAGGTGCCACTTGCCGATCCATGCCGTGTGGTATCCGGCCTCCCTGAGGGGCCGCGTGATGGTTGGGATAGATGGGTCCAGCGCCGAGGGCGTCTTCGTCACGCAACAGACGTTCGGGTACAGCCCGCTGAGCAGCGCGCCCCGGAACGGGCAGCACCAGGGCGCGCCCGCCACGGCGTTGTCGAAGCGCATGCCGCCTCGCGCCAGGTTGTCGATGTTGGGCGTGCGCACGTTGGGGTCGTCTCGGTATCCCAAGGCCCCCGCGCGCAACTGGTCGCACATGATCCATAGGACGTTGGCCCTGGGGTAGGAATCGCGGAGATATTGCTCGGTCATTGTTGCGCCTCCTGACTGCGTTTCAATGTTTATATTATAGCACACAATCTATTCTAATGCAAATATATCTTGAACAGGAGACCTCCTCATGCCAAAACCAAACATCGTCTTCATCCTATGCGACAGCATGGACGGCCGCGCCATGGGCTGCATGGGGCATAGGGCGGCCCACACCCCCAACCTGGACCGCCTGGCGGCCGGGGGCGCGCTGTTCACCGATGCGTATACAAATAGCCCCATCTGCACCCCCGCAAGGGCCAGTATGCTCAGCGGGCGCTACAACTTCAACTGCAAGGCCTGGAATCTCTACAAAGCGCTCGAGCCCGGCGACCACACGCTGTTCGATGTCCTGACAGGCGTGGGCTACGACGTGAGAACCTACGGCAAGACAGACTATCTCTCCGGGGGGCATACCATCCGCGCGAGGGTTTCGGCCTGGACGAGCACAGCCTCCATCATGAAGCCCAACTACATCCCAAAAGTGCCCGTGATCGACAGGGACGAAAACAGGGAGCACAGTGTCCGGGACTGGGGCAGGCTGCGCGATTTCCTGTCCGGCGTGGAGGAACAGGCCGCCTCGGGCAAGCCGTTCTTCTCGTTCATCGGCTTCGACGCGCCGCACCCCGACTTCATAACCAACGAGTATTACATGAACAAGATCGACATGGACGCCATTGAGATACCACCCCGCGACGAGGAACCCCTCCACCCAGTGATGGAGTATCATAGAGTCAACAAGAACTGGCGGCACGGCATAGACGACGCGATGGTCCGGACTGTCCGGGGCGTGTACTGCGCCATGATCGCCCAGTTGGACGAAGTCGTCGGCGAGGCGCTCTCCAAGCTGGAGGCCTTGGGGCTTGCCGAGGATACCTATGTCATCTTCACCAGCGACCACGGCGAGATGTGCATGGAGCACGGCACGTGGTACAAGTCCACCCATTACGAGCCCTCGGCGCGGGTCCCGCTGATCATCCAGGGGCCGGGCGTCGCAAAGGGCGCCAGGCACGGCGATCTCGTGTCGCTGATCGATCTATACCCCACCATGTGCGATATGATCGGTGCCAAAGGCAGCGATAATGCCGACGGGCTATCCCTGTTCCCGTTGACAACGGGCAAAGAACAGCGACTGGACCGCGATTGCGTGTTCAGCGAGTACCACGACAGCGCCATCAACGCCAGCGCCTTCATGCTGCGTAAGGGGAATTATAAGTACATAGCCTACCCGGGTCTTATTCCGGTCCTCTGGCCCCCCATGCTGTTCGATCTCGAGCGCGACAGATGGGAGCTCCACAACCTGGCCGGGGAGCGCCCCGAACTCGCCGACGAGATGGACGCCCTGCTGCGTGGCATATGCGACTACGAGAAGGTCTTTGAGGAGGTCGTGGCATACGACAAAAAGGCCTTCGCAGGATGGCGCGAAGGCGAACTGAAGGCCGGGACATACCGAGAAAATATGGACCGGATATTTTCCGGCTTTGACCTGCCGAAGGAGGCTGTCCCGCCCAGCGCGTGGACCGGCGAGGACGAAAAAGCCATCGCGCGGTGGATGGAGTCGTAAGGCCAGGGGCCCCGGCCGCCGTCGCACAGTAATTTATATCCTGACCTCGAACATATTCGACTCGGCGCCCAGGTAGAAACGCCCGCCGTTTTTGATGGCGAACGGGGTGTTGATGGTGATCCTCGTCCCGCCGGAAAGGAATGTCCCGAAGCTGGAATTGCGGTCCGTGATGACAAACATGCCGGTCTGCGGATTGTATTCCACAAGGCAGTGCAGGCGGCTGATCCCCTGCGAGCTGGCCGGGAACGCTACGGTGCAGGCCACCTTGTCGCGCCCCATCAGCAGGCCGTTGGCGGGAATCTCAAAGCTTTTGCCCGCGAACGCGCCGGACACCCCCACCAGGCAGGCGCCCGTCGAAGGCGCGAGCGCCCTCGCCGACGCGTCCGCCGGGTTGTCCGCCACGTTGACGACATAGGTGTTTGCCAGCCGGTCGTGCAGCGTCTGGTTGCTCTCCGAAAACAGGGCCATGATATACCCAATCCCGAATAGAGCCGCCGAGAGAATTTTTCCGAGATAGCGCACAAAAGCCGTCGCGTAGTCAATGCCTTGCCCGTGCGCGCCGGCCACCCGGATCCCCATGGCCCTTTTGCCCAGCGTGGCGTTTCCGGGCGAGCCCTCCAGGAGGATGGAATAAATCGCGCCAAGCAAAGGGGTGAAAAAGAACACCCAATAGCCAATTAAGAAAACCATGAAGCCCGGGATGATGGCCAGCAAAACGGAGTCGATCAGCATGGCCATGAATCTTTTTCCAATGGTAGCGGTGTTGCCCATGCGTTATTCTCCTTTCTGTGCCGTAAGGCCGCAAAGAGCTGTGAAATTATCGTTGTTGCCGGAGACACGGCGCAAAAGGCGCTTGCACATAAACTCGCACCATTCGCGGGGCGAGCCGGACTTCACCAGGTCCAGTTCCATCTCGGTTTCGAAGACATATTCCCAGAATCCGTCCGTACAGAGCAGGAAAGCGTCATTGCCCTCAATTTTGATCGGCGCGTCCAGCTGATCGATATGTAAGCATTTCGCATCTCCCAGGACCTTTAAGAGCTTGCTGCGGTCATCGTCAAAGCGGATCGCCTCCGGCCTGATGTGGCCCATATCCACGGACATCTGAGAAACGCTGTGGTCTTTGGACTGCCAATACAGGCTGCCGTTTTTGAAATAGTAGAACCTGCTGTCCCCGGCGTGGAAATACCGGAATGTATCCCCGTCCAGAAAGCCCGCCACAACGGTGGTGCGCATGCCCTTGCACGCGGGGTCCGCGCTCTGCCGCTCAAATATATGCGCGTTCGCGCCGTTCAATAGCTCCAACAGCGCCTCGTCGGTGAAATCGCCCTTTGCCTGCGCGGTCTCCAGAATGTATTCCGCCGCAAGCCGGGAGGCGACTTCGCCGCAGTCATGCCCACCCAATCCGTCGGCCACGACGAAAGCGCCTTTTTCCCGGTCCGCATCCTGCCAAAAAGCGCAGCTGTCCTCGTTGTTGGCCCTGGCGCCTTGATTCGTATAGCTGTAAATATTGAACTGCACGCCAATCACATCCCAAATTCAAAGGTGTTGTCCTCGCCGGCGAGATAGAACCGGTCGCCTGTTGCGAGCCTCGTAGGGGTTTTGGGGGCCAGCTTGGTCCCGTTGGCCAAATAGGTACCATAGGAGGAGCCGAGGTCCCGCAGCCAGGCCGTCGTGCCGTCAAAGGCGACCTCGCAGTGTATGCCGCTGATGCCCGCCGAATCCAGCGGGAAGGCGACCCCGCATTTGCCGCCGTCGCGCCCGAAGATGAGCTTTCCGCCAACAGGGAACTTTTGCCCCGCCAACGCGCCCGTAATGCCTTTGACAAAAGCGGTTGATTCTTGCGCAGCCGGTGCGGCGGGCGCCGCGGCGACCGTGGCCTGCGCCGGGGCCTCCGCCACGGTGTCGGCCTCGGCGGGCGCCTTCTTCTTGTTGACCATCAGCACCGCGAATACGATCAGCGCGATCAGAGCCAACGCGCCGGCGATGATGCCCACAGCCATTCCGGCCGTCAGTTCGCCCGTCAATGTAAAGGGAATGATATTCCTGTTGATGTTGTTGATCAATTCGTCGATGGCGATCGCGTAATCCGCCAGGCTTTGGCCATATTCATCGTTATAGCCGAAGGAGTTGATCCCCACGACCTCGCCCCTGGAATTCACCAGCGGGCCGCCGGAGTTCCCGTTGGTGATGGTCAGGTCCAGCTCATAGACGTCGATGCTGTTGATGCGGGTCTGTTTTTTCAGGCCGCCCTTGGTGACCGTGATATCGCTCTGGTCGAATTTCAGGAAGTCGTTCCCGATCGTGGAGGTCCACGGATACCCAAGCGCCGCAAAGCTGTCGTCCTCATTTACATTCTTGAGCGGGCACAGGACCATGGCCTTGCGCTCCGTGGTCGGCTCGGGCAGCCGGAGCACAGCCAAATCGCGCACGCTGTCCTTCCAGTAGACCTCCGCCATCATGAACCGATTGGCCGCCATGGAAAAATACACCGTGATTTGCGCATTGCCGCCGTCATAGGAGTTTACGACGTGCGCGTTGGTGACGATGTACTGGATGGGCTTGCCTGGCTTGCCAATGGCAAAGCCGCTGCCCCAGCCCCATCCGTCCTCATCCTCGGCGTAGACCATGACCACGCTCTCCTTGGCCGCGCTGGGCTCCTTTTTGCCGGCGGCGCTGCATCCGACCGCCATCAGCAGCATGATCGCCGCCGCCAGGATCATTGCGAAAACGCTTGACATTACTTTCTTTAGCATAGTATTCACTCCTCAAATTCTGCAAATTTGATTGCCATAATGGTTAGGTTGTCTTGACCGGGAACGCCGCAATCCAACACCTGCCGCGCAACGTCCTCGCAGGCGCGCTGGGGATCGTTTGCCTCAAGGGCCTCGATGATCCGCGCCTCGCTCAGACTGTTATAGACGCCGTCCGAGCATAAAACTATTGTGTCGTCCCTGCAAATGGGGAATCCCCTGGGGTTGCTGTCGATAAAGGGGAGCTTTTCGTTGCCTATGTAGCTTGTCAGGCTATCCTTCTGTGGATCCGCTTGGATGCTCTCCAGCCCCAACCTCCCCCGCAGATATTCCGCCAGGAGCTGGTTCGCGTAGTCGTGGTCCTCATTGACCGGATAGAGCAGGCCGCCCCGCAGGAGGTACAGGCGGCTGTCCCCTACGCAAAGCCAGTACAGGCGCAGCTTGTAAACAAAAGCCGCTACGAGCGTGGAGCCAGCGCCGCTTTTGCCGCCAATGGAAAAATTCTTGCAGACCTCGTCGTTGATTTTTTCGGCGATGATCATCATCTGCGGCTCGAAGGGGGCGTCGTAATCCACCACCTCAAACATTTTAATAAAAGACGAAACGGTATATTCGGAGATCGCCCTGCCGTTCGCGAGCCCCCCCATGCCGTCGCCCAATACGGCCAGTATGCCTTTATCACTGACCGCGCCGCTGTCTACGATGTCGGAGAAGCCGAACGAGTCCTCCTGGTATTCGCGCTCTCCCCAGTGGGAGCAGTTCCCGGTCTTCACGGTCAGGGCACCGCCGTCAAGGGACAGGCGCACGCCCTGCTGTCTCTCCCCGGCAGCCTGGATCGTCTTCCCGGCGTGCCGTTTTTTCTTTCTGCGCAATCCCATCACCTAATTCCAGTTGAAGCCTTCGTTGCAGAGCGAACGGAACACCAGCTTCGTCCGCCCGAGCTCGATCACATCGTAGTCATGCACCTCAACGGGAAGCAGCAGCAGGCCCTCATTGACGTAGATGTTGTTTTTGCCGTCGCCGGGCTGGAGAAAGAATTTATTGTTGCGGCTGTCGTAGCTGATCACCGCGTTGGCTTCTTTGGAGATGCTGTCGTCGAAATCGAGGCAGACGTCGTTGGAGCTGGCGCGGCCGATGTAATTTTTCTCGCCGTGGATGCCGAAGTCCTTGCCCTTCTTCTCCCCTTCGAGGCAAACCAGCCAGCCGCGCACAGGGTCGATTCCTTTTTCATTGACGTTGAGCGCCATGGTCTTGTTTGTCTGTGGGTTGTCCAGCGGCATGGTCCTTGGGATATCCGAGCTCGCCACCGGGGTGGTCTTGGGGACCGCGCCGCCCACCGGCGCCGTCTTCGGGAATTCCGGGGCCTCGAAGCCCTGGGTCAGGGGCCTTGTGACCCCCACATCCCCGCTGCCGTCGCAGTAGGGGCAGCCGGCATTCCTCTGGTCGTCATAGACATGCCCGCTGGCGCACTGTTTCATTGCCATAGCCGATTCCTCTTTTCTCTGAAATTTTATTTGGGATTCATCCGATGAATTCGCCGTTTTTCCACTGGCCGTCGTACATGACCGTCCCGTCCGCGGCAAACCCGGTGCCATAGCCGTTCATGGCGCCATCCTTGAAATTGCCGATGTATTTCGAGCCGTCCGCCCAATAGTAGGTGCCCATGCCGTTCGCGGTGCCTTTTTTGAAATCACCGATATAATAATCCGTGGTTTGCCAGGTGAGGGTGCCCAATCCGTCAAACAGGCCGTCCTTGAACGCGCCCACATAGGACACCATCTTGTTTTCGTTGTCCTTGGCGAAGGTCAGCGTTCCCTGGCCGTGCATGGAACCATCCTTGATTTCACCGGTGTATTCGCCGGTCGTCCAAACCATGGTGCCCCAGCCGTTGCCCTTGTCCGCCTTTAGGTCGCCCTCATATGATATGCGGCCCCCGCTGTCGTTTTCCGCGTAGGTAATCTTCCCCCGACCGCTCATCTCGTCGGATACCCATCCGCCGGTATACCTGAAATCGCAGTCATCGTCATCGCAAACAAAGGTCCCATTTTCATCCTCCAGGTATTCCAACCCTCCCTCCAGAAGCACATAGCCTGTATATCTGCCAAAATGCAGTTCATCGGAGAACGGATCGAGCCAAATCGCGCTCTTGTCCTCAACATACTTCATGTTGCCGGCCGGCTTGGTTGCCGGCGCGGCTGTCCTGCCGGGGTTTGCGCCACTGCCCCCTCCCCCGCCAACGGGGTTCGTCCTGGGCTGCAGGGCTATGATCAGGCTGACAGCGGCAATTATCACAACCGCCGAAGCCGCCGCCGCAACGACGGCAAGCCGGGGGATTTTGATGCCCTTGAGCTTCCCGAGCAGCGGCAGGGACGCGTGTTTGGCGGGTTCCGCATCTGCCGGGAGCACTGTTGCGATCTTCTCCTGCGGGCCGGATATCTCCCGCAGGGCCGCCGGGATGGCCGGTGGGGCCTCGTCCAGCGACGGGACCCAATCGGGGAATAACGCGGTTTTGGCATCCATCATGTTCTGATATCGGTGCACCGCATGAACCGCCATCATTTTTTCAAGCTTCGCCCGTAGGTCTGCCGAGCAGGGGACGTCCAGTTCGGGGGCACTCATCCTGTCCATGGCGGAGAGGGGAATCTGCCCGGTCAGGCAGTAATATGCGGTCGCGCCCAGGGCGTACATATCCGTCCACGGCCCCTGCTTGCCACGGGTTTGGTACTGCTCAAAGGGCGCGAAGCCCTGCTTGAGCACCACCGACAGGCTCTTGGAGGCCTCCCCCATCACCTGCCGCGCCGCCCCGAAGTCCAGCAGCTTGATCTTTCCGTCGCCCGTCATGTAGATGTTGTCCGGGGAGATGTCCCGGTGCAGAATGCCCACGCTGTGCACGACGATCAGCGCGTCCACCAAGGGGCGCAATATCTCCAGGGTGCGTTCCTCGCCGAGCCTGCCGCCATGCTGCGCGATATAGCGCTTCAGGTCCATGCCCTCCAGGAATTCCATCACATAGTAGGCCGTTTCGTTCTCATAGAAGAATCCCTGCACGCCGACGATGTTCGGGTGCCCGTTGAAACGCGAAACGGTCTGCGCCTCCTCATAGAAGCGCTCCGCCCCTTTTTTGAAAGCCTCCTCCTTCTCACCCCCATACACGGACACGACCGTTTCGCCCGTGTTGCGGTGCGTCAATGCGTCAGGCAGATATTCCTTGACGGCGACCCGCTTATCCTCCTTGACGTCATAGGCGAGGTACGTCACGCCGAAGCCGCCCTTGCCCAGCACCTGGCCCGTGATGTACCGCCCGAGCAGGATCGTGCTCAGCGGCAGGGTCAGGGGGAATGGGTTCGCCGTCCCCTCCGCCCAGCCGCAGCGGGGGCAGGCGCTCCCGGGCATTTCGGCAAAGCAGCTGGCGCACAGGTTTTTGTTGTTGATTTGAATAGGTCATTCCTCCCCTATTGGCCCGTGATCTGGCTTACAAGGCCGTCCAGGACGGCGAGCATAAATTCCGCGTCCCGCTGGGCGTTCTCGTCTTCGCCGTCGGAGTCCACGGACAGTTTCACATCGGAAGAACCGCGTTCAAGGCGGAATCTGTACGTGGTTTTGATTCTATACATCTCCGTCACCATTTCCAGCTCGTCGTCGCTGATACGGGCGACCTTCGCCTTTCGCATTTCCGCCACGTCATAAATGGCGTTCAACAAAAATTCCGGCGGCAATTGGTATACTTTTTCCACCACAGCCATACCCCCTTCTTCATAAAGCCCAAACCCAAAACAATTATAGCAAAAAGGGGCGGCGTTTCCATAGAGCGAAAACACCTGAATAACATAAAATGGCATAGGTGTTTTCACCTATGCCCGTGTCAAAAGCAATATATAATTCACCCTTTTAAAAGTCCGAAATTCCGGATTCAGCGCGCTTGCCGGTTGAATATGGCGATCAGCTTCAGCCGGGATTTTGCGCCTGTTTTCGAAAGCAGCGCGCTGACGTAATTTTGCACCGTCTTTTCTGTCACCACCATCGTCTGCGCGATATCCGATGTGTCCTGACCCGCGAGGAGCAATTTCAGCACCTCAGCCTCGCGCCGGGTAAAGCCGTAATCCTGCGTCATCTCTTCGAACGAGACATCCGGCGGCGGGCCGGCGTCCGCTATCTCCTCCGGCGTCAGCTTCCCCTGAAAGAAGAATATGGCGAACAGGGCGATCAGCAGCGCCAGATAGATCAGCGCGAGGAGCAATATGCTGATGTTCGTAAAGATAAGGGAGCCGGCCAGCGCAAATATCCCCCCCGCCAGATATTTCAGGCCCCGTCCTGCCGCCGCCCAAAACGCGGGGGCGCGCAGGCTGCCCGGGACGCACACGAAGACAGCCTGCGAATACATCGTCATGAAGGAGCAGAAGAAATAGATGGAGCCCAGCGCGGCGTTATAGGTTTCGGCGGTGTCGAACAGGAATACCGCGATCACGGCGGCAACCATGGCCACGGCGCAGGCGAAGGGAAAAAACCGCCCGCCGCGCAGGTCGAAAACCCACCCCGCAAAAAGGAGGCCCGGAACGCACAGCAGCCGCACCCATCCATAGACGTTGAGCATTTGCCCGGCGTGGAGCGTCATGACAATGCCGTCCATCAGCCCATACAGGCAGAAGACGATAAGCCCCGCGGCCACCGCGCCGATCAAGTAGCGCTTTGTTTCCGCTGTTTTTTCGAGGGGCCGCTCCGGCGCACGCGCTTTCCTGTCCGCAGTTTTCGGGGACAGGAGAACCGAAAGCCCAATCGCGGCGGCGATGGCGGCATGCAGGAAAAGCGCCCCATGGCGCCCAAGCAGCGGCGGGACAGGCTTTAGGATAAACTGCAGGACAAAGGCGGCCGCGTATGGCACGGCGATCAAAAGGCCGAGCGCGGATTTGTCTTTGATATCCAAGGCCATCGCCGACAAAAGCGACGCCCCGACGACCCCGGCCGCCAGCATGGCCAGCAGCGTAGCCGCGGCCAATGGGCCGCCTTGCGTCAGGCCGGCCGCCAGCGCGCAAACCGCGCAGACGCCGCCAGACGCGATGATGACAGGACGGCGCTTGTCTCTGAACACGCGGCACACGAGCGGGAACATGAAAAATCCGGCGGCGGCGGCAAAGCAGAAGATGCCATAAAATACCGTGGCGGCGTTCTCGCTTAAGCGTTCCCCGATGCGGGCGGTAAAAAGGAGTTCAGCCTCGAGAAAAAAATACGAATACAGCCAGAACGCGAGCATCAGCCTGCAGTGCCTGGGGTCAAAGGCAAGCTTTAGGTAGTCTTTGATTCGCTCTCACCTCCGGGTTGATTTTCGGGTTCGCCGCAAGCGCTATAGCCAGATCCACCCAAAGAGGAATATCACCAGTATCCACTGCCATAAGTTGTAGTTCACCGTCACGTCGATTTTGCCAAGAGTCATCTTGGCATGGCCGGGAGGCTCGTACACCAGGGCGACCGCCGTGCTGCCGCGCCCATGGAAGTTGATTGTGCCATTTGCGTTGAGGGTAAGGATCTTGCCGTTGCTCGATTCCCAGCGTACATTGGGGATGTCGATGGCGGGGAAGGCAATATAATCCTTCTTATAAATCAGGGTTTCGCTGCCAGACACGCCGTCAAAATACCCGCTGGAATTGACATATGCAATCAGGAAATCCGCGGAGGCGACGCCGTCACAGACAATCTCGACCATATCAAAGCCGGTCTCCCCGGGAGCCCCGCCGCTGAGCTGGAGGGGCTCTATCCTCGGGCTGGTCATAGCGAGGATTTCGGTGCTGCCGTCCGGATTGGTCAACTGCACTGCGCCGCCGGTCAAATCCACGTATTCATGTACGCGGTAGGTCAGTTTGCTGGGCAGGGTGACGATGCTGATGCTTTTCGGCCTGGCCTTGACCGTGACGCTGAAGCTGGCCGTTTTTCCGCTGAGATTGACCGTGACCGTCTGCGCCCCGGTCCGGTTCGGGTTAAAGCCGGAACAGTATCCCGGCTGGAGGTCAAGATCCGCCGTGCTGCCATCACTGAAGCCCAGGCGGATTTTACCGCCTGCGGTGCTCAGGCGTTCCCCGGCGAGATAGGCCGTTTTCGCCGGCTGGGAGAGCAGGGTCAGGGTGCTGAAAGTCACAGGTGCGGCGGTTGGATCAGTGACCTCATAGCTTGTTCTGATGGCCCATTTGCGGCTGTCGTTGCGCGTGTCCCCCAACTCGTAATTACGCACCGTGACGTCAATCGTACGCGTACCCGTGCCGGAGACCCCCCAGGAACACCACTCCGCTTTCAGGGGGTAGTCGAAGGTGCTGCCGTCGTGCGCGGTGAACCGAACAATGCCGCCTGTGGGGTCGATGACTTCTCCGGGGCTGTAATTGAGCTTATTGGGCAGCGCGTCCAGGGTGATCCCGGCGGCGGGATCAGGGGTTTTGAGGATGAAATCACGCGGAGCCCCTGAAATTCCGAAAAGCGGTACATTTCCGGCCACGGTACCGTCGCTATACAGGCTGGTAAAATAATCATATTGCCATAAGTCTTTCATGAGCTCATCCATGGGTACGTCTTCGTAAAATGTTCCCCCGGTCACCAGGTTTTCGAAATGTATGCGTACAAGGCCGCCTTGCGCATTGAAGGGCTGCAAAGGCGGCAGGGCGGTTTGGTTTGCAGGCGTAAGGATCGTCCTGTCCCGATAATAAGCTGTATTGATAGAGTTGGCGCAGACAATAAACCTAAATTTTTCAATCACCCTTCCCTGCCACACCACGTAGAGGGGCTGGGTCGCATAGCTGAATTTGTTGTAGCCGACAATCATGTCAGCCGTAAGGGGTTCAGAAACTGGGTTGCCGTCATCAAAGTGCGTATACAAGTAGGCATTGCCCATGTCAAGGTCCTGACCATAATAAAAGGAAGACGGTGTATAACGAACGCCCATGTCAAGTAGGATCCTGGTATCCACCCAGAGCGTGTGCTGCGCTGTATATCCCGCGTAAGTAACGGTGATTGTCTGCCAGCCGCGTTGCCCGGGCACAAAGCCGGACAGATAGTCCCCAGTGACCCGGTTGCTCTCCAAAACCAGGTTTGAACTGCCATCTTCATAAGTGGCATAGACCTTTAAAGGGTAAGACCGGAACAGTGTTCCATCTAACGAGCATCCCAGAGGGGCGTTGTCAATACTGATGGAGGCCACACCCTTCACCGTCACCGGCACTGTCAACGGCCCGCCCGGCCCCGTTGCCGTGACAGTGGCCGTGCCGGGGCGCAGGGCAACCACGCCGCCGCCCGGGCTGACCGCGGCCACGGCGGGGTTGTCGCTGGTGAAGGCGAAGGCCTGGCCCGGCACGGGCGGGCAGCAGGCCGCCTTGAGCAGCGTGGTTTCCCCCTCCTTCATGGAAAGCTGGCCGGGAAGGAATGCGCCGGCCCCGCGGGGGGTCAGGTTGATAATGCCCGCGCCGTAGGCCGAGGTGTCCCCGGAATCCGCCCATTTGTCGGACAGGGATACGAGGTAGGGCAATATCTCCTCCTGCGGTATGGGACAATAGGACAGCAGCAGCGCCACCGCCGCGCTGGCGTGGGGCGCTGCCATGGAGGTGCCCGAAGCCATGGCGAGCCCACCGGGAGCCATCCCGATGGGAAACGTGCTGATGATATCGGTGCCGGGCGCGCCGATGTCCACCCAGTCGCCCCGGTTGGAGTACGCAGCCAGGTAGTTGCTGCTCGTGCTTGCCGAAACGGCAATGACATCGGGGTAGGCGGCCGGGTAATTCTTCGCGGTGGTTCCGTCATTGCCGGATGCAGCGACAACGGTCACGCCCTTGCCTTTGGCATATTCCAGGGCCTCCCCCCAGTAATTGGACGCGGCTGACGGGCTGCCGAGGCTCAGGTTCGCCACCTGAGCGCCATGGTCGGCGGCATAGCGCAGCGCTTCGGTGATCACGCTTTCGGCCCCCCTGCCCTCGTCGTCCAGCACCTTCAGGGGCATGACGAGCACGTTCGGGGACGACGCGTCCACCACGATGCCGGAAACATGGGTGCCGTGGCCTTCGGTGTCCGTAACGTTGCCGCTGTTGTTGACGAAATTCCAGCGTGTGGAGGAGATGCGGCCCGCCAGGAGGGGGTGATTGACGTCAAGGCCGGTGTCGAGCACCGCGACCCGGACTGCCGGCGGATTGGCGGGCAGCACCGCCTGAAAGGCCGGGGAGCCGATACGGCCGGTGCCCCAACTCAGCGCGGCCTGCACGGCGGCGGTTTCGCCGATCTTTGCGTTGGCGGAAAGTATCCCATCCGGCTCCGCGTAAAGCACCGCCAGATCGCCCGATAGATGCAGGCAGGCGCTGCGCGCCTGCTCCTCCGTGGCGTATTGCAGCACAAAACGGTTGTCTGTCAATGGCAGCGCCACCAACGCGCCATAGGTATTGTCCAGCTTGCCCTTCGCTGTTTTTACGAGCAGCCGCCGGGTCTGGTACGGCGCGGTGACGAATATCCCGCCGCTGTCCGGAGCGGTCTGCACCTCAAGGCCCAGGGCTTCCGCCTCGTTTTTAGTCATGAGCGGCTGCATGCTCCGCAACGCGATTTCGGGGGGCAAGTCGCGCAGCTCGGCCACGGCCTCACGGGGGAGCAGTATTTCTCCGTCTTCTATGGCGGGGGCAGCCGCAATGGCTGTCACTTCCCCATCGATGGCGAATTCCGATTCGCCCGCGGTCAGCGTCATGACGGAAAAAAAGTCGCCGCTCCAATTGGCTTCAACCAACTGCGACAGCGCCTGTACGCAGTCCTGCGGGGCAGCCAGGCGCGAAGACGGGATGCCCGCGGCGCCAAAGGCCGCAGGCATCCCGCCGAAAACCACCAGCACTGCCAGAAGCAGAGATAAAAATCGTTTGTTTCGTCTCACGCAAAAAACTCCTTGCAATTCTTCAGAATGAGCATACCACATAACCGGACAAATTGCAATTGTTTTTTGTAGGGGACAGTCCCAGGAGACGCCTGGCAGCTCCTGTATTTCGGTTTCTGAAAAGATTCGGCGGCGTTTATGCGCGTGAGATCGGTATATTCGTGATGGTCACCGCCTGCCTCCCTTTGCTTCCATCGATCTTCCCAGCAAAACAAACAGCATGGAACCCCCGAGCCCCGCCGCCAGCATGAAGCCGCCCAGTATCCAGTTGAAGCTTGCAGCGTGCAGCCGCAGGCTTTGCACCAGGATGCCGATCAGCGAACCCGTCATAAACCCAAACACCATGGAGTTGGCCAGGCCGGGGTATCTCTCAAACATGGCCTTGATCCCTCTTGACGTGAGCACCAATCCAACCAGCGCGCACAGGCCGAACAGCCCAAAGGGCCACAGGTATGTGAAATCCAAACGCAGGAGTGCTTCGGCGGCAAACAGCAGCTGGCTGTAAACCCCGCAGAGCATCAAAACCATCGTAATACTCATGCCGGGCATCAAGGCGACAACGCCTCCCGCAAAGCCGCCGAGGGCGAGCATGGGCAGGCCGTCCGTTATGCCCTCAACGGCCTGCCCCATATCCACAGCGAAAATGCCCAAAGCGAGGGCCGCCGCAAAGGCGCAGGCGCCGCCGGCCATATAACGCCTTTTAAAGCCGCATTTCCTGACCTCCTTGAAGATCTCAGGCAGATTGCCTGCGATCAGGCCGACAAACAGCAGATAGGTCGCCTTCTCGTAGGTATCAAACAGAAATTTGAAGAAGAGGACAAACGCAACCGCGCTGATGGCGGCGCCGATCCCCAGGGGGATACAAAAGAGGATATTCCTTTTCAAATCCTTGAAGGGGTTGGAGGCGATGCGCACCAGATCCCGATAGATGCCCATAACGATGGCGAGGAAGCTGCCGCTGAACCCGGGGGCAAATATGCTCAAGCCCAGGATGAAGCCGCAGAATACCCGATAAAAAAAGTTCTTCACCGTATGATGCCCTTTCATTGGACAGAAGTCCCCCGCCAAAGCGGCGAGGGGCTTCGTCAGAATTTCAAACCTACTGTTCCGCCTGTTGCTGTCCGCAGCGCCCGCAAAAGCCGCTGTGCTTGCCAACGGCGGCGCCGCAGCCCGCGCAGGTTTTGCCGAGCTTTGCTCCGCAGTTTGTGCAGTAGGTGTTCTCGCGCCCCAGCACGGCATGGCACTGGTAGCACACCTGGTTTATGCCCTTGTAAATCAGATAAACCAGCAGCCCCGCAAGGTTCGTGAACAGCGCGAGCAGGCCCCAGGTTTCACCGCGCAGCTTGGATTTCTGCGCGTCGGCATAGACCCAAAGCGCCACGAGGGCCCAATACAGCATGAAGAACAGCATGACGACAGCGGCCACGATTTTCAGCGCGAGCGCCGCGCGGGGCACCGGGTGGAAATCGAACAGCAGCACCACGGTTTCGCCGTTCTGGCGGATGTGCCAGGATTGTATGAGATACACTTTCTGATCGATTGATTCGAGCAGCGCGTCTTTTTCGCCGTCGGACCTGCTGTGCTCCGCCCTTTCGTCGATGATGGCCCGCAATGGATCGGTCATATCGTCATCCAGCCATTGCAGGGCGATGCCGGGCTGCGACGGGTCAGTCAGCCTGCCGTGATTGCGCTTGTCCTCAGCTTGTACAAACGCCCAGACGTCGCCCTTGACGATCCCGCCGTCCTTGGCACGGAAAGCGATTGCCCGATCCGCGCTGAGCACAAGGGTCTCGGCAATTTCCGGGTGCTTTTGTGCGAAGGCGGCGATATCCCCATTGGTAGCCGGGGCCTTCCTCCGGTCCGTCTCGCTGATTTTCGCGTAATCGAGCGCGAGGGAAATCTTCGAGCGGAACAAGTAGCCCACGGTTACCGCCGAGGCGATGCCGCATAGCAGCGCGGCGGCGAGATAGATCGTGATGGCTTTCTTGAAGTTCAGCTTGGTAAGTTTTTTCATGACGGTACATCTCCTTTGCGGATTAAGATAATCGGGGAAGCCAGCAGCGTCCCCAATGCCAGGAAAATCAGCGTGGGCACGGCGTAGGCCGTCAGCGAAACGCCCAGCAACACGCAGGCTACGGGCGCCGTGACGAACAGCGCCAGCAGCGCGGCAAAGCAGCGGCGCAGGCGGCGGGTCAAGCGCTCCTGCCGCAATTCAAAGCAGGCCTGTGTCAGCTCCGCGTCCAGCGCGTCCAGCAGTTTTTGTTCATTCGGCTCCATTTTTTGTCCCCCCCAACGTTTTGCGCAGCTTTACCACGCCAAGATGGATCCGGCTTTTCGCTGTTTTGGCTTCAACGCCCATTTGCGCCGCGATTTCCTCCAGGCTTTGCCGCTCGAAGTGCCGCAGGCGCACGGCGAGGGCCTGTTCCGGCGGCAGGGCTTCGATCGCCCGCCGCAGCGTCTCGGCATCCTCCCGGCGCTCAATCTCGCCCTCGAAAAATTCACCCGAGGATACTTCAAGCGCGTCAAGGTCTACAGTGATTTGCCGGTTGCGCCGCAGAAAATCCAAATAGCAGTGCTTGGCGATGGTCATAAGATAGGTCGCAAACGTTGCCTGACCACTCGGCTCATAGTGCCGGATGCTCCGGATTAGCTTGAGAAAGGTCTCCTGCGTGAGGTCGTCGGCGTCCTGTTCGTTCCCGGATAGTTTCAGAAGGAACTTCTTTACATACGGGTAATACGCCAGGATCAATTGCTGGAACGCTTCCTTGTCGCCGCCCTGCGCCATGCGCAGCAGCTTGCGCTCATCCAAAGGCCTCACCACCTATCTCACCTATTAAACGTAGTATGCCAAAAAAAGTTGGCGCGGGCAAGGGACAAAGTCTGGCGCGTTCAAGCGCGGCGCGGAAAAACAATCCCGGTCGGGACATATCTGCCGGGGCATCACACAGTTGCAAAGCCGCAAAGTCTTGACGCGTTTGACTTTGCGGCTTGCTTTTTTGTTGTGGTTTTTCTGTTGCGGGCGGTTCCGCGGGCATCGCTATCACGAATCCATGCTTCTAATACACAATCGTCTGCACATCCACGGGATACGTATCGACGATGAAGTAGACATCGTAGGCCTTGCCCTTTTCGAGGGTGTTTTTCTTGCCCAGGTTCAGCGTGACGGAGGTGACCATACCATTTTCGTCCGCCCCCACGGCAGTCCCGGCGGCGGCATAGGGCAGCGCCACCATCCGCCCCTCTTCGGGAGAAGTGACCAGCAGGCCGTAGACGTGCCCGCCCGCCTTCAGCCCGCTCCCGGAGATGTCCGCGGCAATAGAGGCCTCTTCGAATCGGATCTGCACCGTGCCTGCGTCCTCCGGGGGGCCGGCCGGTTCCAGCTCCGCCAGCTCCAGGCTGCCCACGGCGTACACCAGCCCGCCGTTCATCTCCGCCAGGCCCAGCAGACGCATCCCGGGGCCGTAGAACGCGATTTCTTTGCTGCTGCAGGTGACATTGTAGGTGGGCACCGGATCGAATAGCCGTGTTTCCGGGTCAAAGGCCGCCCCGACGCGCAGGGAGGTGATCGGCACGTCCCATGATGATACGAAGTTTGCGACGAGGCCCTCGTGGTTACTGAAGGTGGCAAGGCCATCACTGTAATCCAGCAACAGGGGGAACCGGTCCCCCGAGGCCGGGTCGGGCACGACGCTGCCGTCCGCCTCCTTCCTGCCGCCAATAACCCAGAAGAGGGTTTTCCCATCCAGCTGGCCCACCGCGCCAGTCAGGTAGTGCAGGGAGTCGAAGCCGATTTGCGCCAGGGAGGGCAGCATGCTGGGGTTGGGCGCGGCCTGCCGGCGCAGCTCTATTACAGAGGATAAGGTGTTGCTGCCGTCCGGGAAGACGAAGGGATTCTCAGACGCTTCCCGTTCAGGTACCGCAAACGTATATGTTTCTTTCAGATCGCCGCCCTTTTTTCCGCCGAAGAAGAACAGGAAAATACGGCGCAGGCCTGTTTTATATTCCCCGGTGATTTCCACCTTGAGATTGCCGTCTGTATCCGGCACCCAATGGCCATCCGGAACGACCATCATGTAGCGCTTGTCGGCCGAGACCTGGACGGCGTAGCCATCATTGCCCGGGATACTGACCTTGAGGGACTTGAGGCCGATCTGCCCGGCCACGGTCCTTCCATCCTCGCGGGCGATCAGCGTGAAGGCCAGGGAGTGGTTGGCCTGCAACGGCTCCGTGATAGTGCGCGCCAGGCCGCCCAAGGGGTCGGTATAGATCATATGGCCGCCGTCGCCGGGCATTTTCGCTTCGTAGGCCGCGATGTCGCCGCAGCGCGCATTGCCGGCGTTCTCGGGGCGCAGGGGGTAGTCGTAGGGCACAAAGAAGATTTCGCCGCTCTCCCCCGCGATGTAGACGCCGTCAAAGCCCAGCGCGGGCGAGGCGTTCAGGTCGTTGCGGCCCTCCAGAATACACTGGTAATACCAGCGCAGAGAGCCGTCGCTGTTGAGGCAAAACAGCTTGCCCTCGCCGGAGCCGAAGTAAATCTGGTCGTTCGCGTCCACGGCAGGGCTGGATCGTATGGGTTCCAATGTGTCGAAGGCCCATAGGATATCGCCGTTCTCGGGGTCTAGGGCATAGACGGTGCCGTCCGTGCAAGGCTGGATGATGGTGCCGTCGGAAAGCTGGGCCGGGCTGGCGTAGATGTGATCCCGGAATGTGCGTTTCCACAATGTTTTGCCGGTATCCTGGGCCAGGCAGCGCAGGGTGCCGTCGTAGCTGCCCGCGATTATGCCGCCCCTTTCGCTGTAGGAGGTCAGCAGCGTGGTGGCCGCCGTCCCGCCGATGCCGCCGGTGCGCCAGCGCAGCTTCCCGCTTTCGGCCTCATAGCTCATCAGGCTGTTGGAAAGCGGGTACATCGTCCCGAAAAACAGGCTGCCCGTCTTGAGGTTTTGGCTGGGCAGGGACCAGATCATCTCGTTAACCAGGTAACGTTTCACTATATCGCCCGTATTCCGGTCCAGTCGATAGAGCAGGTAGTTGTCGTTGGGCGCCAGGATCGTGCCGTCGGGCATGATGCCAAGATTCCCCTCGAACCAGTTGACGTTGTAGGTCTTGATTCCGAACTCTGCGTTGACCTCGTCCGTTGTGGCCGCCTGCTGTGTCCAAAGGATTGTTCCCGTCTCCTGGTCGAGGCAGTACACCTTGGCGTCCCCCGAGCCGAAGTACACGCGGCCCCTGTCGTCCAGCACCGCGGAGGAGTCGATGATCTCGCCGGTCTCCACCTTCCATTTCACCGTTCCGTCCAGGGCGATGGCGTAGAAGAAGCGGTCGGCCGAGCCGACATAGGCCGTCCCCTCCCCATCGATCACGGGCGAGGAGAAAATGCCCTTCGCCGTGCGGACCTCCCAGGGCTCCACGCCGCTGTCCGCTGTGGGCTCCACGGGCGTGCGCCCGTTTTGCAGCGTGTTCGCCCGGAATTTCGGCCAGGGGCTGCCCGGATCCAGGGGCAGGTCATAGTCAAATACGTCGTCGGTGAGGGTGGTGCCGCCCTGCGGCTGCAGGTCATAGCTGCCGAAGGGCACAAACCTGATTACCAGGAACAGTGCCGCCGCCAATATAAGTGCCGCCGTGACCAGAAGCGCAATCCGCTTGCGCAGCCTCTTTCCTTTTTCGGATTCCATGACGAGACCTCCTTATTCTGTTTTCACCAGACTATTTTAACACGGGGAATGCCGTTAGTCAAGCAAAAACCTATGCTTAATGCATTTGAAAATATCTATTGCATTTGGACGTCCGAACGGTTATAATGGTGGAAAGACTGGATTTTATATCAATAGAATCAATACAAGGAGGCATCTCATGGAAATGCGTGAAAGAAAACAAAAAAGCCGGTTCATGAAACTATGCTTCGTATTTCTCTTCACTGTGGGGGCGCTGTTGCTACTGGGTATTGGCGCTTCAGCGGCGCCCGCGTTGAGCGGGGAGCGGCAGTTCGCGCAGCCCAACGGCGTACAGTTCAGGGGCATCTTGCAGGGCGACGAATTTTTTCACTTCCTCGAAGCGCAGGACGGCTCGATCCTTACGCAGGGCGGCGACGGCTACTGGTACTATGCCGAAAAAAAAGAATTCATCGCCGACGGCGCAATGGCGGCGGAGCTGGTGCCGTCCCGGGCGAGGTATCTCATTGAGGAGGCGCCGGATCGGGCAAGCCAAATGACAAAAGAGCAGCTGCGCGCTGCGCCGTTTCAGTATCGCCGCAGTGAGGCGATTGCCCTGCAGGCCGTGCCGGACGTTGTGTCGCGGGCGGCGGGGCTGAATTTTCTGGGCGATCAGAGCCTGCTTGTCATTCTTGTCGATTTCAACGACGTCAGCGTCCAATACGAGAGCCAGTGGCCGAACGCAGTGTTCGGCGGCACAGGAAAAACCGTGAAAACCTTTTATCGGGAGGCCACCGGCGGGCAGATCAATATCGTACCCGCAAGGGAAACCTATGGCACCGCGAACGACGGCGTGGTCCGCATAAAGCTCAACCGCAAGCATCCCAACCTCCCGATCAGCTTCCCGACCGACTTTGCGAGTGTGGTCGCGGCGGCAAGCGCCTATGTGGATTTCGCGTCGTATGATACGGATAACAACGGGAAAATCGATGCATCCGAATTGCATATCGTCATGGTCTACGCCGGCTATGAAATGGCATATCCCGGCGGGAGCCCCAGCGTATGGGCGCATCATATGTACGGGACAGCGAATGTTGCCGCAATCGGAAAAAGCATCGCGGGCTACACATGTATGGGCGAACGGCATGGAGACCATATGGCGGCGATCAATGTTTTCTGTCACGAGCTGGGGCATGGCCTCGGTTTGCCGGACCTCTATTGCAACGACTGGTCCGCTGATAAGCCCCTTACCGGAATCAGCATCATGGGGGGCGGCTGGGATTACCTTGCGGGCGAACATCCCGGCACGACGCCCGTCCTTCTGGACGCCTATTGCCTGGAGGCGCTCGGCGTCCTGGCGCCGCAGGCAGTGCCCGAAGGGCAGACGCTCACCGCGCAGGTGAAGTCCTGGTCCTCCGGCGCGAAAAACAGCCTGAAGATCGCCTCGGGCGTGCCGAACGAGTACTTTTTGATCGAGTGCCGCAACAAAGAGGGGTTCGACGCCGCAATCGACGGCGTAGGCGGCATCGCCGTATATCGCGTGAATACAGATAATGACAGCAATCTCGTTCCGGGCCGCTTTCTTGTCAGTTGGCTGTGGCTGGATCCATATGACATTCCCTATGAATGCTGGTACACGGAAATGTGGTATGAAGAATGGGACGCCGGCAACCTATTTTTCAGTACACGGCCCTCCGGCCGCACCTATATCAATGCCGTCACGACGCCCTCCCACATGCTCAGCGGCCGCGACGGCTACAGCTGGTTCCGGTTCGATTGCCTGTCGGACAGCGGGCCCTCCATGGATGTAAGGATACAGCCGGATAAGCAAAGCGGCTTCTATGCCATCTCCTACGACGCCAAGGGCGGCAGCGGCGGGCCGGTTGTGCAATACAAAAAACACGGCACAAACCTGACACTCAGCGGCGCAGCGCCCACCCGCACGGGATACACCTTTCTTGGATGGTCAAACAGCGACACGGATGAGACCGTGGCCTACAACCCCAGCGCAAACTTCACGCTGAATGCCGATACCACCCTATACGCCGTTTGGAGGGCGCGCACTTACACCATCACCTACAACCCCAACAGGGGCAGCGGCGCGCCGGCCAGGCAGACCAAGACGCACGGGATCGATTTGATCATCAGCGACAGGGCGCCGACCCGGACGGGATATGATTTCCTCGGCTGGGCAGACAGCAACATAGCCACCGCGGCGCAATACCGGCCCGGCGAGACGTATACGGCCGACGTCACTATTACGCTGTACGCCGTGTGGCAAACCAAGACCTTCACCATCACCTACAACGCCAACGGCGGCAGCGGCGAACCGGCCCGCCAGATAAAGACGTATGGTGTCGCGCTCACACTGGAAAGCGGCCAGCCTACCCGCGCGGGATATATATTCCAGGGCTGGGCGCAAAGCTCTTCCGCGCTCACAGCGCAGTATCAGCCGGGCGGCAGCTATACTACAAACGCCAACATCACACTCTATGCCGTGTGGAAGGGGATCCCCTACACCGTCACCCTGGACGCCAACGGCGGCAGCGTTTCGCCCGCGAGCATCAACGTAACCAATGGCGGCGCCTACAGCGCCCTGCCCACGCCAGCTCGCGGCGGACATATCTTTGACGGCTGGTATACCGCAGACGGCGGCAAAGTCAACAAGACCGATACCGTGAACCTGACAGGCAATACCACACTCTATGCCCGCTGGACGGGAAACTCCTACACCGTTACCCTTAACGCCAACGGCGGCAGCGTTTCGTCCGGAAGCATCACCGTAACCAACGGCGGCGCCTACAGCGCCTTGCCCACACCGGACCGCAGTGACTACCGCTTCGATGGATGGTATACGGCGGCCAACGGCGGCACGAGGGTCAACCCGGGCGACACCGTGAACCTGACAGGCAACACCACGCTGCACGCCCATTGGGCAGCCATTAAGGGCATCTTCGGCACCAATGCCAGGTGGTACGGCGCGTGGTGGCATTATCTCCTGTTCTTCATCGGGTTCGGGTTTATCTGGATGTGGTTCTAAATGCTATTTTTAAGAAAGAAGGCTCTGTTATGACAAGCAAAAAGGTTCTGGCGGTTGTGATGGCGATGCTAGCGGCCTTTGGCGCGCTGGCCGGCACAATGACCGCCAACGCCGCCGTCGAGGACATCCCTGGCGTGACGCTGGTCTCGGGCGGCTTCGCGCAGTGCGCGGAGCTGGGCTACGCCACCTTCGGCTGGGAAGACAACTACGGCGCGTCGTGGTGGGGCATGGATGCGGGCCACAACGGTACGAATTATGTCGCCTACCGGCTGATTCAGGACGGCGTGGAAACACCTATCAACGGTCACGCCCGCGATTGGCCCGATAACGCGCAGGCCCTCGGGCTCGCGGTGGACCAGTTCCCCGCCGTAGGTGCAACGGCGCAGTGGAACGCCTACGAAAGCGGTTTCAGCAGCCAGTATGGCCAAGTGGCCTATGTCGAAGAAGTCGGCGCGGGCTACATTGTCATTACCTATGACGCCATCTCCACGCCTGAGTTCCGCTGGCTGCGCATCGACAGCACATCGCCTGCGTGGCCGGGGCGGTTTATACATTTCGAGGAACACGCGGCGGGCGGCGGTCCGCTTCCCGGCGGCGTGCGGGGCTATGGCCCCAACGGCAAGTTCCTCGGGTATATTGAGCCACCCGCAGAGGGGTCTATTCCCATCAGCAATCGCGCGGAGCTGGATGCTGTTCGCGAAAATCGCAACGGGTCTTTTCATCTGGTTGCTGACATTGATTTGTCCGGAGAAGAATGGGAGCCAATCAGCTATTTTGCGGGCCGGTTTGATGGGCAAGGACATATAATAAAAAACATGAAAATCCGGGCAGACATCCCATTAATTGGGTTGTTCGGCAACGTAGCTTATGGGGCTATCATCAAAAACATCGGCATGGAAGGGACGGATATCTCTGTCAAATTAACTTACCAGAATGGAAGCGGCGGACACTCCTATGTAGGTAGCCTGATCGGCAGTTCAGGCCAATATGGCTGGTATCAATCCGGTACAACGATCTTCAACTGCTATAATGAGGGTGTAATTAACGTTGAATGCAACGAAATTTGGACATCGGGTTCTACCCGACACATGCCAGGCGTTACGGTGGGAGGGATCGTCGGCAGTGGCGCTAATGTTGTGTATAGCTACAACACGGCGGACATTACGGTAAACGCGCTCAAGGGGAGTGCGTGCGGAATAGGCCCAGCAATTGCAGCTATATCCAGATGTTACAATACAGGCAATATTCGCGCGAAAGCGATTCATGACATGAGAGAGAGCATAACCAGTTCGGTATACGGAATTGGCTCTGGTCATATATTCAGAGATTGCTTCAACACGGGGACGCTGCAAAGCACTTCGTATAACTCGTATTCATCGGATTATACCTCCTGTACTATTGCTGGGATCGGAGGGTCCCATGAAGTCAACAGGTGCTACAACGCGGGC
>Ga0123353_10000670_pt1 | contig 41905 bp, 20 predicted proteins | sample TergutLab28metaG_3_FD_92763 | JGI IMG/M metagenome (GOLD analysis project Ga0123353, IMG submission 92763) | Labiotermes labralis P3 segment gut microbial communities from Petit-Saut dam, French Guiana - Lab288 P3 | ecosystem: Host-associated > Arthropoda: Insects > Digestive system > Gut ... | reverse complement strand
TTCCTAAAAACTCCTGTATGTCTTCTTCCGTTATAAATAGTGGTAGGAACTCCTCTAATATTTATAATGTCTGTAACTAATTCTTCATTAGCAATCATTTTATCTTTAATTTCTGAGGAGTTTGTTAATTCAACTATTCTTTCAATTTGTTCGTCTCTCGTAAGCTGCTCCAGCGTTACGCCGCCTTCTCTCGAAGGAACTATCTTTTTAACATTTCCTATGGCTCTTGTATATTCTATGGCGTTATCGGCAAATCTGAATGTTATATTGTCCGGCATCACTCTTCCTGATACAGCCCCTTCACATAAACCCCATACCATTTCCAATGTTAAATTTCCGCTTGAGTCTCTTGAAAACGCAATACCGGATTTTTCAACATCTTCAACCATTTCCTGTACCAATATAGCAGGTTTTATAATTTGTTTACTTTCAAGCATATACTCAACGCTTCTCTCATCAAAGAATGACATCCATGTCTTTTTTATATTTTCATAAACATCTTCCGTTCTGACATTTAATTCCGTTTCTCCCATACCGGCAAACGCATAGTCACCGCCGTCTTCCCCTACTCCCGATGATCTTACGGCATAACGTTTATTCCCGTCAAGCATTTTTGTTATTTCTTCTCTAAACCCCGGATTATCGGTATTTGCTATAAGCTGCCTTATCTTTTTCGCAGTCTGTTTAACTTCTATTTTGCGTTTCATATCACTGCCGTCTTTTTTAAAATTTTCCATCGCGTTTTCATAAGCAGTCATCAATTCGCTAAATTCCGTTCCGGAATGAGCTTCATATATTATTCCGTTCCCGACTCCTATGGCATATGGTATTTCTATATTATCTTTTCCTTTGAAAAGTCTATATATTTCAGCTAATTCCGTTGTCTTTGAACCATATTGTAAGAGGTCCGAAGCGTCTATTAATTCCAATCCTTTAATTTGTCTGTCCGTCATTCTGGATTTAAGAGCCCTATTTTTACTGTCTTCAAGTTTTTGGACAGTTTCGGCAATTCCTGGATAATCATAAAAATTTTTCCATACATTTGCCATATTTATCATCTTAGCCGCTTCCTTTATTTCTATTTCACTCATCTTTCTTTTTTTGCTAAGAGTTAATCCGCGCCTAACATATCTTTTTGCTTCCTCTGCAAATAATTTCTGCAAGTCCGCTTTCTTTTTAGCAATAACATTTGTTACTACAGATTCCGAAGCAATACTCCTGCTCAAAATAGATTCCGCGTTTAATATCAGATTGTATGCCATTCTAACGTCTTTATCCTGCATAATCTTTATATTTTTTAAAATTTCCTTTATTCTAGTAAATGAATCCTGAAGCTGCAGCCTGTCAAGACTTTCTACTCTCTGTTTTATATTATTATCACCGTACAATATTGAAGACAGTATATGATTTTTTGATACTTTTCCGGCGCAGTAATAATACAGATATTCTATTTTCTGCGCTTTAACCGACTCTTCTTTTTCAGTATTTATAATTTCTAAAACAGCATTAATATCGTCATTTTCTATGGCTTCATGCAATATCTCAAGCGCGCTTGGTTCAATTTTGTCAAAAACGAGAATAGCTCCGGTTTCTCCGTTTATTAAAACCCTGCCTTCCAAAGGAATTTTATTTTCTTCGGCTTTTTGCGTATGAAAACCGTTTATCTCTTTTGTCTTTCCGGAAGTTTTATAATATTTAATTCTGACGCCGTCATTTAAGAACTCTGCGGAAGTTAAAACGGCAGTTTTTTCTTTTTCACGGGCAGTTATATTAGCATGACTTAATATTCCCCCTGAGGTTGTAATAAGCCCTTTTGCGTTTTCTATCTGAACAATATCATCGGGCGTAGCAAAACCTACAACCCAAATACTGTTGCCGCCAACTTCTTTTTTATCGGTTGTAATAATACCTGATTCAAATCCTCCAAGCCCGGCTGAAACTCCGGTACCGATTACTTCCACGCAGTCTTTATCAGAGGTAATTTTTTCTTTCAAGGCTTTTATAACATCTTTTTTTTCAGATATGCTTCTTTCTTTTTGAACTTTTAAAACATATCCTTTTTTTTGCAGTTTAACCATAAGCTCAGAATTTTTCAATGGTCTTCTATCGCCATAAAAATTTACAAATTCCGTAGTAGCGCATCTCAATCTCCCGTTTTTTCTTTCGGCGGCGCCTCTTACGGATATAAAACCGTCTTCAACTCTTATCATACCGGATACGGCTAACATATTCCCGATATAACCTTCCGTAGTAAAATTCAAATCGACATAATCTATCAAGTTCAGCATCTGCGCCTGTCTGAATGTTTCATCCCGGTCTTTGATAATAAAATTTAACAGCTGTTTTATAGGATTATATTTTTTATTATGTTCAAGCTTCTTGCTCTTTTTACCGATTATGAGTTTTCCGTCGGCATACAACCGGACTATTTCGGAAGGATTCCGTTTCTCAGGCAAAATTTTGAAATATTCATAAAATTTTTCCAATTCTTCTTTTTGCTTTATTTTTGCTTTTTCATCTTTTGACAAATGACCAGAATCAACAACTTCAGGATGTCTAAATTCCCATTTATGAGCAATTCTTGTTCCTTTAAACTGCTCAGGCATTCCGGTCGCGCCTTTTATCTTTTTAAAACTGTCTATCGTTATATCGGGAATAGTATTTCGATTATAATAATGTCTGTCGCTGTCAACATCGGACCCTTCAAGATCATAATCCAAATTTCTTATAGTTGTAGCAACTCTATAAATACCGTGAAAAACTTCAGCATATTGCTCTACAAGATTCTTCTTATTTTCCAAACTGTAAACTGCCTGAAACCCGCAATTCCCGCTTTCAGTAGCATAACTTTCATCTATCTCTTTATCAAACATAGTAATATCCATGCCAAGCTGGGAACATTCGGCAGCAAGCATTGATGTTCTCAGCGCACTTCCGTCAGATCTTCCAGAATCGTTGAAGCTAAGCCTTATCCCGCCGTTAATCTCATTGAGATCTACTAAAATATCTATACTGTGAACGCCAAGCTGCCTGCTCCAAATGATTCTTCCGTCTTTCATTATAAAGTCGTTATTCTGCTCCCATCTTGACTCGTAAACGCCTTTATCCACAATTAAAGACAGAAAAGATATAATTTCGGCAGATAAATCTTTTTGCGAATAGTCATGTACTGTTATTTTATTCGCGTCATAATTGCTCTCATCGGAATCATAATCAACAATAATTTTTCTTCCTTTGCCTATTTTCCCTGATTTTCTTATTGCCGTAAAGTCAGCAATCGCAGCTTGATGCACCGCATTTATTAATGTATGAACTTCTCCTATTCCGTCGAATTCGCCTAAACGCCATGTTTTAAGCTCTTTCTGTTTTTTTATTAACTCAGGAGTCAGTTCAGCGCTTATAATTTTATTTATTTCTTCTAGCGCCTTAGCCGCGCTTTCTCCATGACGAGGATGAATTTTTTTCAGTCCGTCTATCATTTTTGATAAAAACATCGCGGCATCTCTTACCGCAGTTTCGTGGCTGCCGTTCAGCTCGGTCAGCGCTAAAGAATTATTTACCAACAATTCATTAAAACTATCAAAACGTGACACTACAGTCTGCATTTCACTATCATTTGACTTTCCATATATTTTTATAGGTATCTCCCTCCATGGAGTAACATCCAACTCGGTTTTTACGCCGGAAGGCAAAAAGTCTAAAATTCTAACATAATCTTGTCTGTGGTCTATCGTCGTGGAGCTAACAATCTGCTCCAAATCAATATCCAGCGCTTCTCTATAATACTCTATTAAATCTTTGTCGCTTTTGACCATATCAGCAAATTGTTCCGGTAATGATTCTCTTGCGGCTTCAAGATTTACAGGCTCAAAAGGCGCCTTTATTATACGCACTTTATAAGCTTCACGTCCGTACCTTTCTTTATATAATTCTTTTATTAATTCAAGTCCATTTTTTTTATCTACGGAATAAATCTCCCGAGAAATTTTGTGTAAAATATTCACGACATGTACAGAAGCGCCTACTTTTGTCCATATTTCCATAGTATGGTCAAAAAACTTTTTCGCCAGATTTATATCGGCATACACACTGACAGGCAGCATCGCTTTAATAACCGTCAACTGAAGAGGCATGTTTTTGGAGATAAAATAATTAAGACCTTTAGTGAATTCAAAAAATGAATCAAGAATACTTTGAAGTTCAGAATATTTTTTTTCATTATCTTCATAATTTTGAATATTTCTGAAAGCATCTAAATATTTTTTAAATTCTTTTTGATACTCCTCGTCTATTTCTTTAAACTCAAGCTTACTTTCAAAATCAATTCCTTCTAAACCGGCAATTAAATCCGGCAATAAACTTATCGCTTTATCAATAAAATCTATTTCATTATTTTTATCATCTTTTACAAAAGCGTCCGACATACTCAAAACAATACGATTGGCTCTATTTATTACAGCCTTATAGTTTTTATAGATATGCATAGCGGCAGGTATTATTAAAGCGGTAAATACAGCGATTACGGGAAAACCCAAAAAAGTTATCGGAATCGAAAACATAAAAAATACGAAAGTCAATTTTACGGAATCCGGAAAAATGTCTATAAAACTTCTAACTGCAATATCAGGATTATATTTCAACGCCGCATTATCTAAAACTTCATGAAGTTTAGGAAAAATAAAGAAACCGGAAAACATTGTAAAACCTATTCCCAAGCAAAAAGCTACAGGGAAAGAAACAGGCAAAATAAAAAATAAACCGAAAGGAAGAGCGCGGAATAGAAATTCTTCGGCTACCGGAGCAAAGAAAACAGTATATGCTTTATAAAACGTAGTTTTTGTGTTTTTAAAAAACTTATTAAATATTGAAAGAGAAGAAGAGTTTTTTTTAAACATGAATTCATCATATGTCTCAAGACTTTCTTCATAAAAAATTGATTCAGGTCTTCTCTGGAGAAAAGATACTTTTCCTTCATCATCTATTGCAAATTCTATATCCACCGGATAACCTGAATTTGATTCGGCTTTCACAGCGCCTAAAGCTAACTTCTGTATTTCTTTAAGTTCAGACAGAACTCTGTTGTTAAGCTCCTGTTCGTTTATACCTTGTTTAACGATACCGCCTTTTTCAGCATCAATTACTATTTTAGAACCGCTCTCGTCTCTTGCAACTCTCTTATAGTCAAGAACTTCCATCTTACGCGTCAACTGATTATAAGAAACTATTATATGATCTCCGTCTTTTCCTCCTGTAATGCCCGCCAAACCCCAGTCTGCCTCTATAATTAAATCGCCTTCATTATTTTTTGTAAATATAACACCCGATTTTACGGAATTAACCATTTCCTCGCCAAAAACAGCCGGACGAACTACAACTCTGTTTCTAAGCATATATTCTATGCTTCCTTCGCTGAAAAATGAAGTCCATACAGAAGCAATCGCATTAGTAATTTGATTTTTATCGGCAATAACATTAAGTTCGCTTTCGGCAATTCCGGCAAAAGAATATTTTGCTCCATCTTCTCCGACAGCGCTTGAGCGCACTGCATACTTTCTGCCGTTATTTAAAAATTCATTCAATTCTTCATTCCACGCAAAATTTTTGATGATTAATTCGCAAATTTTTTTCGCAATATTTTTTGCTTCTCCATTTTGTTGGTTCATAACCGCATCTGAAAATTCGTCATATAATTTTTTATATTCCACGGATCCTTTTTTCCCCAGATACGATTCCAAAACTTCATATGGCACAGCAAAACCCTCAACGGGAACATTTATATTTTTATCTCCGTTAAAAAATTCCGAAAGGTTTAAAATCTCAACGGCTTTAGAGCCGTATTTCAAAGAATCCCAAGCTTTAAGCTCTGATATTTTCTTTACTTTTACAGGATTACGCTCATGAATATCTTCAATTACAGGATTAATCGCGGCTTTTAGTTTTTCAACCAAACCCGCTGTAATCGAGTTATTCCAAAAATTATTCCACACCTCCGCTTCATTTATAAGTTTAAAACTTTGCTTTAAGTTTTGCTCCGTAATATTTTTTGCAACGGATTTAAGTTTACGATTAAAACCTTCCACATATCTTTGCAAATCATATACGGCATCATTTTTAAGAGTTTTTATTTTTTCCGTCAGATCTTCTACATGGTAGTCTTTGTTAAGCGTATTTATCTGTCTTTCTAAAATCAAAATCAAATTAAATTTTATTTTCACATCGGTTATCGTTTTAAGTTTTACATCTAAATCGTTTAATTTTTTCTGCAACATTTGCACGCGCAGCCTGTAATAATCGTCACTTACAGACTGCATATATTCTCTTAAAATACCGCTGCCTTTTGCAAGACTGTCAACAACAGCTTTATATTCGCCTTTTTCAACCGTATAGTAAAATATATATTCATAAATTTGACGCTCGGCATTTTTATTTTCTGCAATAATATTCTCTATTTTCTTTATATCGCCGCTCTCTATATATTTCGTTAAGTCGGTCAAAGTTTTGTTTTCAATCTTCTTAAAGAGCAAAATAGAACCGTCAACAGGATTCATTAAAATATTATCGCTCTCTTCTATATAAAAAGATTCTGTTTCCACATCATAGACAGGAAAACTGCCGCTTTGTATCTGTCTGCCTATTTTATATTCCGAAACCTGCAATTTGCCGTTTTCATAATCTCCGTTAACCAAAACAAGCGGAACAGAATCCGAAGATGCCGTTTTTTCTATAAGGTCAAGCACGGCATGGCTGCGCTCGGATTTTCCGGTAGATAATACAGCGTTAAAGTCTCTGGCTTTAGAAGCGTCTTCAGGCGACATTTCACCGGTTATAATTATATTGCCTTTTTTATCTTTTTTATTTATGTCATACGAAGCCGTTCCGTGAACATATCCTTGATAATCTTTCGATATTCCTTTTCCTTTTATCTCATTTGCCGATTTATTATTTTCATCAACGCGTTCTTTATGCATTTGAATAATTATATTAATTTCATTTTTATTTCTCGGCTTGGGAAGAATTCTATCTTTACTTATATAACCCTGTTTTCTTAAAAGCGTCTGAAGCCGGTCATAGTCTAATTCTTTTCTAGTTCCATCAAAATCCGTAAAATATACGCTGGCGCATCTTAATCCTTTCTCTTTTCCGTTTATTGAAGTGGCGTTTATTGAAATATACCCATCTTTAACTTTCATTATTCCAGACATTCCTATCATTTTGCCAAACATAGCGTATGGCTTAAGGTTCATATCTCGGTATTCAACAAGATTTAAAAGCTGCGCGTTTCTGAATAAATCTGCTTTCGGACTATCTGACTTATTTAAACTTTCAAGCATAGTTTTGACAGACATATTTTTATAATCCGACGCTAATTTTAATCCGTCTTTATAACGTATTATCTGACCGTCAGCAATCATCTTTATCAATCCTTCCAAAGTCAAACCTTTAATACCTAAAGATTCTATTTTTTGCTGAACTTGATGCAAGCTTTCTTCAGGTTCAAATTTATCTGCTCTTACAGGAAGTACTCCCAAAGCTTGTTTAAATTTTTCAGCATATTGTAAAGCCAAATTTACATTGCTGTCTATGCTTAAAGTGAAAGCTATAGCCTTACCTTCGCTGTCTTCAACTTTAACAGGAATAAATCCGATTTCTGATAAAACTTTGGTAACATTACCGGAATATTTCTTCATTTCATCGTAATGATCGCCATAATAAAGATAGATGGAGTGATTTTCACTCAAATCAATATCCATGCTTACCGAGTGGTCATTACCATAGAATTGATATCTGATTTTATCGCGTTCGATGACAATAGGACGGCTTGGATTAAAATAAGACAGTTCATAAAGAAAATCAAGAACTTTATCTGACGGTTTATCTAAACTCATATTTTTAACCGTCAGACGTTTTTTATAGTTTTGGAAAAGAGATATTACAGAAGCATGTTCAATAGAAAAAAAGTACAAGTGGCTTGCTTCTCTGTGAATTATATTTATTAATGTATTAAATCCCGTTTTCTGTATTCTGTCGCTAAAATATGTATAGTTATCTGTTTTTAAATAATTTTTTGCCAAATCACCGTCAATACTTGTCAGTATTGTTTTATTTTCAGGATTACGTTTATAATTTTCTATTATTTGGCGGACTATATACGAAAGTTTTTTGGAAAAATATTCTCCATCTGCGGCAGATTCAAATTTATCGGAAGTATCAAGAAGCGTTTCTAAAGCTCCGGTTTCACGGCTTTCAGGAATAATAAATCCTTGCATCCCTGCAAAACTTCTTAACATGTTGCTTAAATTTCTCATAACGCCGTCGGCACTGCCGTTTTTCATTGAAGTCATAGCAAGCGTATTATATTTTTCAAGTTCATCATAAAAAAATCTTAATCTTTCCCCATTTTTTCTGTCGTATTTCTGATTGTTAACAGTTTTAAATGTAACTTTATTATTAGACTCATACGGCATTCCTATAAATCTTTTATATGCCGGGCGATATTCATCAGTTTTTTCCTCCCAATCTATATCCAAGTAAAAACCTATTCCTTCCCAAAACCGTCTAAGACTCTCTACATCAGAAACAAGAGAAGCAAATTCTTTCGGCAAATGCTCATAAGCAGCAGAAATATTTTTAATTGATTGTACGCCAAAATCAGACTTAATCTTCTTCACATAATCAGAACTAATTTTTGACTCTCTGCGAGCGGAAGACAATTGATCATAGAAAATCTTAATCAGCTGCAAACCTAAGTTTTCATCTCTTTTATAGGTTTTTTTTGCAAATTCTATTAAGCTTGAGGCGAAAGTATACTGCCAAAGATCATTACTGTCAAAGAAAGCCTCAAAAGCAATATCATGAAAAGCCTTCTTAATAGCAGCTGTATCATTTTCGGGAATATCTTCAATTTTGTCTTTAAAATGCTGTTCCGCAGGACTTAAATATAATAAAATTGATTTTAACTTGCCTTTCAAAAACAAAATATTATTCAAAGAATGTAATAATGCAGAAACAGCGAAGGCTATTCCCGCGGCGGCAATTAGCGAAATGGGCGCGAGAGACAGAAATCCTGCAGACAGCAGAAACACCGCATTAAGTCCGAAAGAAGTTAAAAATAATTTCTTAACGGAATATTCAGGATATATAATTTTATGCAGAAGAGGAAAAATTATTCCTCCGGCTGCCAGCGTTGCGGCTATAGCAACAGACAGCGAAGCAGGATTTACAGCTAAAAGCATTATTGAAGTAAAAGGCAAAGCTCTGAATACAAATTCTTCCCAAATAGGAGCTATGATTGTTATATGGATTTTATATGCTTTGGATTTCGTATTTTTAAAAAATCCGTTTAAAATTGACAACACCAAATTTTGTGGCTTATTTATTGTTTCGATTTTTTCCTTGCTGGAATCATCGTAAAAAACTAATTTATTTTCGGAAAGAGCGTATCTGTTTGAAAATTCAGTTCCCGATTCATTTTCGTATGCGACTTCAAATTTAGTTTCTTTTCTGCCGTAATTAATATTCCAAGAAACATTTTTAACTCTGTTTCCGTATTTCTCAATTACTCCGGCCATTATTTCATTAAGCAGATTATCTTTATCGATTTGTGGCAGTCTTTGAAGCTCCGGTAGATTTTTTAAAGATAAAATACCGCTTGCCAAAATTTTCGGGAAACCCGTAGCAAAACCTTCTTGGCTTATAGGTTCTATATTTATGGTATTTTTCTCTATACTGTTATAATTCTTTATCGTATTTATATATGTATTATAAGCTTCTTTTGTCGTTGTTGTTATTTTGGGAGTAATCGTCGCATATGTTATTGAATTATCCTTGCATATTTCAGATAATCCCCTGCTGTGAAATCCGCCGGTTACCACAACTTTTATGTCGGCTTTAGCGTATTCCTGTTTTATTTTGCTTAGAGCTTCTTTTCCCTCAAAGCCCTTAGATTTCCCCTCGCCTGCTGTTTCCCTTATTATTTTTTTCGCAAATACAGCGTCTCTTTTTATATTATTATTATGATATTCAGTAAGCATTGCGGCGTACTTATCAAGTTCTTTAGCCGCACTCTCGCTGAAATAAGAACACCAAATTGAACGAAATTTTTTAAATTCCTGCTCAAACCCGTTTAAATCTTCGGCGGTTATGCTTGCCGTAAAATAATTTTCTATTTTAGGTATAAATTCCGACAAAAATATAACTTCTCTTTCGTATCTGTTTTGTCCGAGTTTTTCATATATTTCATCTCTAAGATTTTTTTCATCATTTGTAAATTCCAACGGATTAATTTTACGGCTAAAATTCAAATAGCCTAAAAAAGCCTTAAAATGGTTTAATTTTTGACTTTCACATATGGCATATTTATCCTCTATTTCAGACAGCTTTCCGGAAATATCTTCTATTTTCAAAAAATTATTGCTTTTGCTGACAATGTCCATATACTCTTTATATGGCAGAACTTCTTTCAGCAAAGCTATAAACTTTTTAAATTCTTCCGCGGCTTTTCTGTCATTAAAAGGCTTTATATTGCTTTCGTACTCGGCGTAACTTAATATATTATCGTATTTGCTTAAATCCACGCCTTCTTCTTTGGCTGTTTGAATAAGGAAATCGTAATATTTCTTTGCGTCAATTTTATTTTTCTCAAAACGGCTGACAATTCTGTCAAATCTCATTAACGGCTTATTGGCATAGTCTTTTTTAACGGATTTTATATCTCTTCTCATTTCGAAGCATATATCTTTTACATCATTTTTTGATTTGATTATCTCCCCGAACAGTTCAATATTCCTTCTGTAAATATTTTTATCTTCTATACCTATGATAAAATTTTCTTTATTATTGACCGCGGAATAATATTCGCTTCCGGTCAAATACCCCATATTAACAAGTATTTCCAGCATCTCTTTACCGGTATTTTTACCGTTTATGTTTGTAAGCCAGGCAGTATCTACACTATCCTGCGCTCCTTCCAGATAAACATTTTTTATCCCGTATTCTTTTTCAAGATATCCTATTATTCTTGATATGTTTTTCTGCACCTCGGCATGACAGTGTAAATCTTGAATGTTAATAACGATTTCTTTACTGCCGTAATATTGAACATCCGTAACATTACCCATAGAAACCGGTATTTCAAAAACGTCCATATTTACCCGATCTGCAACGCCATCTAATACGGCATAAATATTAGGGGCAACAATACCGCTGTACAAAAATATAATACCGGTAAATAAAGCGATAATTTTTTTTGCAGACAATCGTTTCTTTAGCGTTGTCATCATTTTGACCCCAAATAATAAACCCTCTAAATTAGGCATTAGAGGGTTTATACAAATATGTAAATTGGTTTATTAACACATTATTATACAGCTTCTTAACAGATGCAAATAACATAAGCATAGCTAAAAAATATACGACAATAAAATAAGGAACTTCTTGATTTCCTGGCGGGGCATTAGCAAAAACATTTATTTTAGCAGTGGTGATAAAAGGATTAGAGCCGTAAATATCGGTTTTAACCGGCTGATAATTATTAATCACATAAATTTTATTACCAACTATCGGAACATTTTTATCCTGATGTTTTGCGAAATCGGACTGCGTGTTTTGAGGAATGATTTTACCGGAAACGGAATCACTCATTTTATTTATCGTATCCGATACAAAAAAAACAACGGAAAATATGTCTTTTTGCGCTTCGCAAAAATAAACAGATTTTATTTTATCCGCTCCTAATACTAAAAAAGAATTAAATATTATAAAAAAAACTATGCTCAAAGCCAAAAGCTTTGAAACAGAACATTTCAGAAAATTGTTAAAGAAAAAATTTCCTCTAAACATTCAGTCCTCAAGGTTTACGGAAATAGAATTTTAATTCAAGAGACTTTAAGATTATAGCACTTTATTTTGATTTTGCAATGATTTTTGCAAAATTTTCACAAATGCCAAAAGCAGGTTTTATTTCATCTCTTATGGCATTGCGAGAAAAGAAGAGACGAAGCAATCCAAGGTTTGTAATGTTATTTTAAAAGTTTGGTTTATTAAGGTAAATTTTATTTTTCAAAAGTGAATTCGAAGTTGCCTATGCGAACGGTATCGCCGGGTTTTGCGCCTTTATTTTCAAGTTCGGTTTCTAAACCCATTTTCTTTAATATATTTTGGTAACGCCTTAAAGCATCGTCTTCTTTAAAATGCGTCATTTCGGTCAAAGTTTCTATCTTTTTTCCAGTAACAACAAAAATACCGTCTTCAATATGCACTTTAAATTCGGGTTCATATATATATTTTTTTACAGCTACGGTTTCTATTTCTTCCTCTGCATTGAATTTCAAAGGTTTATCAAGCATTTTTACGATTTCTTTAAGCAAGGCGTCAACGCCTTCTCCGGTCGCCGCGGAAATTTGTAAAAAAGTTTTTGTTTTTAAATGTTTTTTGAAAGATTTTATATATTTTGCAGAATCCGGTAAGTCGATTTTGTTCAAAACGATAATGATATGTTTTTTGACAAGATATTTTGAATATTTTTTTAATTCGTTGTTGATAATTTTATAGTTTTCATACGGATCGCTTCCGTCAAAACCGCTTACATCTATAATATGTATTAAAACTTTAGTACGCCTTATATGTCTTAAAAACTCAAAACCCAAACCTTTCCCTTCGTGGGCTCCTTCTATAATTCCTGGAATATCCGCGGCGACAAAATGTCTGCCTTTAAAATTTACAACTCCCAAATTCGGACTCAAAGTAGTAAAAGGATAATCGGCGATTTTAGGTTTTGCAGCGGATATCTGCGAAAGTAAAGTTGACTTTCCCGCGTTTGGAAGCCCCACAAAACCTACATCGGCTATCAAACGAAGTTCCAAATTTATTTCAGCGGTTTCTCCGGGTTCGCCTTTTTCGGCAATTCTGGGTGCGGTATTTTTTCCGGTCTTAAAAGATGCATTTCCTCTGCCGCCTCTGCCGCCTTTAGCAGCCAAAATTTTTTCGCCGGATATCTTGATATCGGCAAAAAGTTCCCCGTTTTTAAAAATCATGGTTCCTAAAGGAACTTTTATTATTAAGTCCTCGCCGTATCTGCCGTATTTATCGGTCGGCTCGCCTTTATTACCGTCTTCAGCTTTAAATTTCGGCTTGTAAGAAAAATCAAGGAGAGTTGTTTTGCGGTTATCGCCTTCAAAATAAATACTGCCGCCGTTTCCTCCGTTGCCGCCGTTAGGGCCGCCGAAAGGAACGTACTTTTCTCTTCTAAAAGAAATACAGCCGTCGCCACCGCGCCCGGCTGTAATAAAAATATTTGCTTTGTCTATAAACATTTTTGTTTTAAAATCCGCTAATGCTTACGCAACAATGTTTACGTAGCATCTGTCGCCTGCTTTGCGGACAAACTTAACGGTTCCCGCGACTTTCGCGAAAATCGTATTGTCTTTTCCCATAGCGGCATTTACTCCGGGGAAAAATTTAGTCCCTCTCTGGCGGACTATAATCGCGCCCGCAGAGGCTTTCTGATCTCCGTATATTTTTACGCCTAACCGTTGACCATGCGAATCGCGACCGTTAGACGACGATCCTTGAGCTTTAACTGTAGCCATTTTACTTTCTCCTGAATTTACTGTCAGACAATTTTGCAAAAAATTGCTGCGGAAGCATTGCTTCCTGATAACGACACATTACGTTAGTTTGCTTTTATCGCCGTTACCTGCAACTCTGTTACATATTGGCGGTGACCCTGCATTTTTTTAATGCCTTTTTTAGGTTTTCTTTTAAAAACCAAAATTTTCGGCGCTCTTTTTTGCGCTATAACTTTCGCCGTAACGCTCGCACCTGTCACCGTCGGTGTTCCTATAGTAGCTTTATCTCCGTCGGCAAGAAAAAGAACTTCGTCTAAAACGACTTCTTGTCCTACTTCGGCTTCATCAAGCTTTTCAACTATAAGACTAATACCTTCTTCTACTTTGTACTGCTTTCCGCCTGTTTTAATGATTGCATACATTGACATACTCCTTTATAATCGGTATAATTTACAAAAATTTTTTAAAAATGTCAATACTGTATCTTACTTCTTTTGTTTTGACATTAAACCGCATTCGTTTTTGTTTTTAATATATAAACAGAGGAGCCGGAAATGAGTTTTCTTTCAAGAAGAGTACAGGCAGTAAAACCTTCCCCCACACTCGCGATAGACGCGAAAGCAAAAGCCCTTCAACAGCAGGGAGTAGACGTTATTAGTTTCGGAACAGGAGAACCTGATTTCGATACACCCGAAAACATTAAAGCCGCGGCGATTACGGCAATTAACAAAGGTTTTACAAAATACTGCCCTGTGCCGGGAACTCCCGATTTAAAAAAAGCTATAGTTGATAAATTGAAAAAAGAAAACAATCTTGAATATTCCCCTGAAGAAATTATAGTTTCATGCGGCGCGAAACACTCTATTTACAATGTATTTCAGGCAATATTTAATGACGGCGATGAAGTTATAATACCCGCACCGTACTGGGTATCTTACCCGGATATGGCAATACTTGCAGGAGCCGTTCCCGTAATAATACATACAGACGACAAGAAAGGATTTAAAATAGAACCTGAAGCCGTACAAAAAGCTATAACGCCAAAAACAAAAGCAATTGTTATAAACTCTCCCTCAAATCCTACAGGAGTCACTTATTCTCTGGAAGAACTTTCTGCGATAGTAAAAGTTTGCGTGGATAATAATATACTTATAATATCGGACGAAATATATGAAAAACTTGTATATGACAATTTCAAATTTTATTCCACAGCGGCAGTTTTTCCGGAAGCAAAAAAACTTACTATTGTAATCAACGGCGTTTCAAAAGCATACGCTATGACCGGCTGGAGAATAGGCTACGCGGCAGGTCCGAAAGATATAATTTCATCAATGACAAAAATTCAAAGCCAGTCAACTTCAAACCCTACTTCTTTCTGCTTAAAAGCTTCGGTTGAAGCGTTGAATGGTCCTCAGGATGAAGTTGAAAAGATGAGAAAAGAGTTTGAAAAAAGAAGAGATTATATCGTAGAAAGATTAAATAAAATTGAAGGCATAACCTGCCTTAAACCAAACGGCGCTTTTTACGTTTTCCCTAACTTTTCAAAAATTATCGGAAAAACTTTAGGCGGAAAAGTAATAAATAATGATATGGATTTGGCTGATTACCTGCTTGAAAAAGCCGAAATAGCGGTTGTTCCGGGTTCAGCTTTCGGAGCAGAAGGCTACTTGCGTTTCTCATACGCGACTTCTATGGAATTAATAGCGAAAGGAATTGACAGATTGGAAGCGGCAATTAAGTAATTAAAAAGTAATATAAAATAAAGCCTGCATTTTGAATTTTCAAAATGCAGGCTTTATTTTTTTACATTTTATCTGTTACATATTACTTGGCTTGCTTTTAAACCAATTTCCAATTCCAAAAACTACTCTGCCGCCGACAAAAAACATAAGAAATTCAATCCACATATCTACGGTTGTTTTCATAAAAGAATGCCAGAACAAGTCAAAGAGTCCGGCAATCGGCGCAAAGAAAAATGTCACAAGTCCTGCTATTATCGCATAATCCATTTGCCCCATAAAATTATAAAAGAGCCAGAAAATATACCATCTTACAATTACATAAAACCCATAAGCCATTGCTCCTAACCCTATAAGCCTGAACAACGTATAAAACAAACCCATCATTTCACCTCCAAACATTTATTTGTAAATTCTTTAAAACTGCACTCATATTTTACCACATTATTAAAATAAACGCCGAAACGTCTAAATATATCTCTGTCTTTTATTGTTTCCGTAAAATAATCTTCCGCCGCTTTTTCAGACGGACTCTTTTGCGCCGAACAGTTTTTTAATAAATCTATAATTGTTTTCTGCCTTTTTACAGGGCTGTTTATATTTACAACTGAAATCTCAGGCGCGGCTCCTTGGGCTTTTTTGAAATTATAAATTTTAGTTAAGATATAAGAAAAATATCTGTCCGCGTCCGGGAGCGAATAGCCTATAAAGCACCATTTGTCTGCCTGAGCCAAAAGAGTTTCCATAGACATCCAGATTTTAAGTAAATGTTTGTTTTCATAAATTCTGTTATAACTCGGATAAACTATATACGGCTCAAGATTGGTGAGTTTGCAGCTGTAACATTCTGTTTCTTGTTTTATATCAACAACTCTGTTTTGCCTTGTAAGCTTTGAAAACACCTGTCCGCAAGAGCGGCAAAAAAGCCAGTTAACCGAACCGTGCGGACGCAAAAGAAATAATTTTCTCGCGCGCGGTTTTTTGAAAGAAAATTTATGTCCGGTGCTTAAATCATAATTACCAAGATCAATCCCGTAATCCAAATCAAAAGATTTTTTCGGATCTGTGTCGTGATGCATGGAAAGCAAAACACGGTCAAGACAAATATCATAGTTAAAATTAATAAAAGAAAAGTTTACTTCTTTGGAAGTATAATTTTTGTATATCTGAACGCCGAGTTCGGTGTAAGGACTTTTTATAAAATCTGCAGATCTTGATAAATATTTTTTAACATTATGAGTTTCCGCGTCGGATACTGTACGCGTGGCATACATAACGCCCTGGATCAAATCTCTGTAATAAGCCCGTACTTCTTTTAGCCTGAGTTTCCCGATATTTTCTCTTTTTTCCGAAGCTGTTTCTAAAATATTAAAAAGACTTTCAAGGCTTAAATTTTCAGGAGCATATTTACCGAATATAGACAAGATGAGTTTATTTATACTGGAAGAAATTCTTAAATATTCTTTTCCGGCTGCGGTTTCCGGATTTTTTGCCGCATAAGCAAACTTGCCTTTTAATATTCTGTCCAAAATCTCGTTTTGAACCGGAATATTGTCGTCTTTGCTTGCGCCGGCGCCCATTATAAAAACGGTTTTTTTACCCGAAGAAAGCGTAAACTTTTCCATTTTGAAAACACCCTTGTCAAATAATTTTAAACTAGTTCCAAAATAAAAAATTATTCAAAAATTATCTGGTAATCTTCTCTGTCTATATTTATATCCTGCTGTACATCAAAATCCATTTTAAACAATTCTTTCAAACGAATTTTGCGTTCACTAAAATATTCATAAACATCAGGATTAAGTTTGATTCTCGCTTTGCCGTGATGCATATCTACATTCATCTGTTCTATATCGTCACAAACATTGATAAAGATTGATTCTTTAGAAAGAACAAGCCCGAGCCCGCGGCATGTAGGACAAGTATCACCCATTAAAGAAAAAAGAGATTCTCTCTTTCTTTCTCTGGTCATTTCTATAAGTCCGAGTCTTGTTATAGGCCAAATTTTTATTTTCGCTTTGTCACCCCGTGTGGCTTCGCGGAGTTTTTCCAAAACTTTCTGCCTGTTTGCCGGCTTTTTCATATCAATAAAATCTATGACTATTATTCCGCCTATATTTCTAAGCCGCAGTTGCCTTGCTATTTCCTCGGCAGCTTCCATATTGGTAAGAAAAGCCGTATCTTCCTGAGAAGTTTTGGCTGTAAATTTTCCGCTGTTTACGTCTATGGCGCAAAGTGATTCCGCTTCCTGAATTATAAGATAACCGCCGGATTTCAGCCTTGCCTTATTAGACCTTAGTCTTTTTATTTCTTCGTCTATAGCATAAGCTTTAAAAATTCCTCTTTTACCTTCATACAAAACTATTCTGTCCAAAAATTCCGGAGAAATGGTTTTAACAAATTCCGTAACGTCTTTAAGTTCTTTCGGAGAGTCTATATGCATAAGCATGACATCTTCCGAAAAATAATCTCTCACAGTCTGAAAAACCACGCCTAAATCTTTATGTATCAGACTCATGGGCTTAGCGTCTTCAAATCTTGATACGATTGATGCCCAGATTCTGGTAAGATATTTTATTTCTTTTTTTATTTCGTCTTCGGTAGCGTCTTCTGCTTCCGTACGGACTATTATACCGCCCGGAATATCTTTTTTCAGAGCCGCAACTATGCCTTTTAGTCTGTCGTATTCCTGCTTATCTTCAATATTTTTTGAAATCCCTATATTGTTACTAAACGGCATATAAACCAAAAGTCTGCCTGGCAGAGAAATTTCCATGGTAACCTTAGGACCTTTTGTGTTTATAGGTTCTTTATAAACCTGTACCATAATGTCCTGACCGGGTTTAATCATGTTCTCTATGTTTTTTTCGTTTTTAGGAGCGACGATATCGTCTGTTCCAAGGTAAGCGCTTTTGCCAAAGCCAATATCCACAAAAGCGGAATTTAAGGCAGGCACTATATTTTGTACTTTCCCTTTATAAATATTGTTTAATATTTTTTCCGATTCGCGTCTTTCTATAAATAAATCGAAAAGACGTCCGTCTTCAAGCACTGCTACTTTTGTTTCTTCCAAAGTTCTGTTTACTACTATTTCTTTTTTCACTTAATTTTTCCTATATCCTATTTTTTTCTCGCTCTGTTTATCGCGTTAATCACTTTTTTTGCCATATCGGAATATGTCTGACCCGACTGAATCGCGGAGGAATCAGTTATTATGTCCGAATTATCAATATAATCTATGCTGCTTAAATAAAACGTGTTTCTCAAGAGAGCATTTGACTTTGCGTCAAAAGGATAGCCTACAACTATCAAATGAACTCCTTTTGAAGCGGTCAAAGCATTGATTCTTCTTATGTCCGACAATATCCAATTATTAACAGCCGCAATTTTTTTATCGTGGTCTGCAGTATCTATCGCGCTTATGGCGTTTATTTCCGGTATTTTTTCGCCAAAATGCGGTTTTATAGCTCTTACGAAATAAAGAATTTCCGATATTATCTCACCGTCATAAGACATATACATTATCGCAAGCCCTTTATAAGATTTATTGTCTTTATTAAAAGGGTCAACTAAAATCCCGTCTTGAAACATTTTTAAAGCTTCCGCTTCCCTGTTCTCCTGCATAAGATAAAGAGAGCCTAAAGCGTAATATATGTTTGAATTTAACGGATTTTCAAGAAGCATAAGCAAAAGAATTTCTTCGGCTTCTTTATGCTTTCCTGCATTCATCAAATTCCACGCAACTCTGTATCTTGCCAAAAACGAAGCGCTTACGGAAATATTTTCATGAATATCGGAAAGCAAAACAAATCTCGGAATAATTTTAGAAACATAACCGCCGATTTTTTTAGGTCCCGCTCCGGTAAGCGTTATATAAGCAGTAGAAAACAAATATCCGAAAGAATCTTTTTTTGAGGCGGCAAGAGGAGAATTATATATGCTTGCTACAGCTGTATTCAGCCTTAAGACAGCGTCAAAGTCCGACCCTTCTATATGCGCGGCTTGCGGAGAATATGACCCCAAATCGGTAAGATATTCCGTCAAACCGTCTAAGTTGTAAAAATTCGCTTCCCCTGCCATAATAACGACAAATTCCGTATCTTTCTGCTTACTTAAAAGATTTTCCACTAACCTGTAAATCTGGTTCGTATTTAAATCATAAAACGAGTAATTATAAACCGCTATTTTGTTTGCTCCGTAAAGCTTGTTGAGAAACGTCTGCAAATAATCCGAATAGGCTGTCGCTCCGCCGGAACCTAAAAGTATAGAATCTCCGACCACAAACAAATTCGACTTGGCGGAAGCATTAACTCCCGAACAAAATATTATAAAAAACACAAAAATAAGCATTGCTTTAAACAGACTACGGTTCATGCACCTCTCCGTTTTTTGTTTCAATATACAAGTTTACTCTTTCTATATGACATATTCTGGCATAAATTTCTTTATTTTCCAATAGTTTTTTTAAAATCATTTCGGGCTTTAAGGTTTTACCGCTGCCGAAACGCAAAAACAGCTTTAAAATCCCGCTTTCGGATTTAAAACTTTTTATAACAGGCTTGGCGTCAATAAGCGTAACTTTCCCTTTTTTTACCTTTTCTACAATTATACTTGGGGCGGACAAAAAAACGTCGATTTCTTTTTGCGAAACATCTATGTCTTTTATGCTGTATTCAACAACGTTTGACAGTATATCTATCGCGGGGAATTTTAAAGGCACTCTTTTCGCGCTTATAAGTTTAAATCCTTCCGGTAATACCGCTGAAATTTTATTTTTAACATCGTCTATGTCAACTTTTTGCGCAAAATAAAGTTCCATATATTCCGCCGTACTTTCATGACCAACGGAAATCGGCGGTCCGTAAGAAGATTTTACCTGCGGGCTAAAACCGGCAGTATACGCGACAGGCAAACCTGAACGTCTTGCCGCTCTGCGAAAAACTTCTATCTGTTCCAAATGAGATACAAAACGCAGCGCGCCTTTTCTTGAAAACCTCAAACGTAAACGCATTACAGGCAGCGGAATCTCGTTCTTTGGTTCAACATAATTTTCAGGAAGCAAGCATTCCGATTTATCAAAAATTTCGGAAGTTTCCAATGCCTTTTCATTTAAACCTTTTATATAGTCATCGTATAAATCTTCTCTTGAAACGCCGAAATTAAGATGCTCCCACGGGAGGACTTCGTCCTCTTTTTTAATTCTGTAAACATAAAAATCCAAACTTAATCCGCTTTCGCTGATAGCCTCGTTCCATATATCGTTACCGAATTTATCAGACCATTGGTCAAAACGCGCGCCTTTTTGCCATGCTTTATAAATAGCTTTTGAAACACGCCTGTCGCCTTTGGCGATAAATGCTTCCAAAACGCTTGCGCGGTAATTGTGAGCTTTAACAGCCGCGGGAAGAATCGAATCCAAATAATCTATTTTTTTCTTTATTGTTTCTTTGTCAGCCATAGGTTCCCACTGAAATGCAGTCTGCGCTTTCGGAACAAAAGGCGAAACCGTTATATTAAAATTCAGACCTTTAGCTTCTTTCTTAATTAATCTGACAAGAGTATTTATAGCCGCTATATCTTCGTCTGTTTCGGTAGGAAGACCTATCATAAAATAAAGTTTTATTACACTCCAGCCCATAGCATTCGCGCTAAGAAGAGTTTTTATAATTTGCTTTTCCGACAAATATTTTCCGATAACGTTTCTAAGCCTGTCGCTGCCTGCTTCGGGAGCAAAAGTCAAAGTCGGCCGTTTGCTTCTGTTAATATACTGCGCGACTTTCAAAGAGTGTTCGTTGCAGCGCAAAGACGGAAGCGAAATATTAAGATTTGAAGAAGAGTATAAATTGTTTGTTTCAATTAAAAGTTTATCAAGCTGCCTGTAATCGCTGCATGAAAGTGATGAAAAAGCGACTTCTTCATATCCTGTAGACCCTATACCTTTTTGGACAAGGTCAAGAAGTTTTTCAATAGGACGCTGCCGCCACGGACGGTAATATTTTGACGCCTGACAAAATCTGCATTGTCCCGGACAGCCTCTTGCCACTTCAATATTTAATCTGTTATGTACAGTTTCAACAAAAGGGACAATTTTTTTCTCCGGAAAATACGCATTTTCCAAATTTAAAATTCTTTTATTTACAACCGGCTTTACATCTTCAGAAACCGGAACAACATACTTTATGGTTCCGTCGAAATTATAGTCTACATTGTATAAAGACGGAACATAAACGCCTTCTATTTTCGAAAGTTTTTTAAGCCGTTCTGCTTTCGATAAATCTTTAGTTTTTTTGCAAATTTCTATTATTTCAGGCAGTGCCTGTTCACCGTCGCCCAAAACAAATAAATCAAAAAAATCGGCAAACGGCTCAGGGTTCGTTAAAGCAGGTCCTCCGCCAATTATCAAAGGGAACGCTTCATTCGAGGCTTCGCCTCTTTCTCTGGAAAATATGGGAATACCGCTTAGGTCAAGCATATTGACAATATTTGTCGAGACAAGTTCGCACTGAATCGTAAAACCGATAATGTCAAAACTTTTTAAATCGCTGTTAGATTCTAAAGAAAATAAAGAAATGTTCCTTTCTCGCAAAAGTTTTTCCATATCGTTGTCCGGAGCAAACGCTCTTTCGCACCTGGCGATTTTTTTCTCATTTATCAGATGGTAAAGGATTTCCAATCCCAGATTAGAAGCTCCGACTTCATAAATATCCGGAAAGCACAGACAAACTGAAAAATCCGCCGACATATCGGCGGGGTAAGAGTTCAATTCGCTGTTGATATATCTGGCGGGTTTTTGAACTAAATTTAATATTTCGTCAATTTGAGATTTTGTTGTCATAGTTTGCTTTATTCAGTGTAGTTGTTGATTCGTACTTTGTAATTTGTAATTCGTAATTTTCAATTAATTTGCACCGCGCTTCCCATACCGCTCGGACCGGTAAAAATTATTCTGTTCATTTTAAAACTGTTATACGCTCTTTCAAGCCACATTTCCGCTTCAAGTTTGCTTGAAAATTCCGCTTTCCACCTTGTAGAAACAGAAATTTTTACGCCGTAATCATTGAAGTATTTTATTTTTCTGTCAGACCACTGTATAACCCATTTTTCCGGCGCGGGACGATTAGGCAGAGCAATCTCCGCATCGGAATTTTGCGTATGTATAAGCATAGCCGCATTAATTTCCGCAAGAATTTTACCAAAATCCGTAACGGAACTTTTATCGGCTCCATACTGTTTTAAAAGCGCAATCATTTCATCATTTCTCAAAGCATAATCCAATGCGGTCCAGCCTCTTTTATTGGAAGCGTTTACATCGACTCCGTAAATCATCAGCAGTTTTGCCATTTCGGTATTTCCTTTCATAGCGGCAATCATTAAAGCTGTTTTTCCGCTTTTTTTGCCTATTGCTTCTTTATCAGCCCCGTTTTCAATCAAAAATTTCGCCGCATCGTATTTATCGTTTGCGACCGCGGTTAAAAGAGCTGTCCCCCAATAGTTTGTATCAGCGTTAATATTGGCATTATTGTTAATCATAATTTTTACAAGCTCAACATTACCGGTTTCAACGGCAAGATTTAAAGGCGTATATCCGTTGGAGGTCACCGCGTTAACATCGGCTCTGTTAGCTATAAGCAGAAGACATGTCTTGATATTTCCCTCAAAAGCGGCAAACGTTAAAGCAGTCCAGCCGTGTTTGGTTTTTAAGTTAACATCGGCTTTTGCTCCTATAAGCATTGACGGAATTTCAATAAAATCCCTTCCGTATCTGCACGACATCATAAGAGCGCTCCAGCCGTCGGTTGTTACGGAATCAACATACGCGCCCCTGCTTAAAAGCCCTTTCACAGCTTCGGCATTTCCGATAAAAGACTGAGCCATAAGAGGAGTCCAGCCTTTAATGTTTTTAACGTTTATATCCGCGCCTTTTTCTATAAGAAACTCGGACATAGACGCTTTATCGTAATAAGACGCCCAAAAAAACGGAGAATACCCGTCTTTGTTTTGCAGATTTACATCCGCGCCGTTTGAAACAAGAATTTTAACCGCCTCATATTTTCCGGAGTCCAAAGCATATAAAAGAGCTGTCCAGCCTAATAAATTTTGCGCGTTGAGCTCAGCGCCGTTATCAATAAGGTTATTAATTATTTCTTCATTTCCGTTTTTAGAAGCAATCATTAAAGCCGTTATGCCCTCGGAATCTCTTTTATTAACATCCGCGCCGTGTTTTATAAACGCCAAGGCTGCGTCAGATTTATTTTTAGAAACCGCGCATAATAAAGGCGTCATGCCTTTACTGTTTGCAATTTCTATATTCGCGCCCGATTCGATAAGTAAATTTATTATGTCTAAAAAACCGTTATACGCAGCCCAAATAATAGGAGTGGATCCGTCTTTTGCTCTTAAATTAACATTTGCTCCGCGTTCTATAAGCTGTTTTGCTATTTCATAATTGCCTTTTGCAGCGGCAATCATTAAAGGAGTTCCGCCTGAAGAAGTTTTTTCGTCTATTTTAATTTTTTTGGCGGGAACAGTTTCAAAAAGATTAAGCAAAGATCCCAAATCATTTTTATGGGTATAAAAAAGCACCGTCGTTTTTGTTTCGTTTATTCCGTCGCCTCTGTTAAATGTCGCAATGACTGCTCTGGTATTGCCTGACGCGTCTTTGCTTATAACTTTGGCAACGTCTTTAAATTTATTTTCGTTAGCATACTTTAACGCTGTTTTTCCTTTCGCATCTTTAATATTTACTTCAGCACCGCTGTTTAAAAGTTCTTTTACAACATTTATTCTGTTTCCTTGTACGGCATAGAACAAAGACGTCCGTCCATGATTGTCCCTGAAATCAATGTCAGCTCCGTTTTCCAAAAGCTGCGTGACTATATTTAAAAAACCGTGCAAAGAAGCAAACATAAGAGGCGTTTCGTTTTTGTTTGTTCTTGCGTTAACATCGGCTCCTTCGGCCATAAGAACAGCGGCTGTATCCGGACGTTTATTTGAAAGAGACGCTGCAAGAGAAGTAAAACCGTCATCGTTTTTCGTTTCAAGATTCGCGCCGTTCTCCAAAAGGATTTTTACAAAAGCTGTTTTTCCTTCGGATGCGGCAAATATTAAAGGAGTCGCCCCATTTTCACTTCTTGAATCGACAAGCGCGCCTTTTTTGATTAAAGATAAAACAAGATCTCTAGAAGAACTATTCTGCACCGCAAGCATCAAAGCAGTCTGTGATTTTTCCGCTTTAATATTAATTTCGGAAACATTGCCAAGCATTTTAAGAGCTTCATCGTCTAATCCGTTTTTTAAAGCAAGTAAAAACGAAGTCCAGCCCTGATTATCCCTGATATTAACATCAGCTTTTGAACTCAATAATGCATTGACAACGGCTCTATGTTTATTTATTACGGCAAACGACAGTGCCGTCATATTCGAAATATCTACGGCATTAATATCCGCGCCTTTTTTTATAAGCAGTTCTGTTATTTCCAAATCACCTATTTCCGCGGCAAACATTAAAGGCGTTTTGTCGCTTTCATCTTTTACGTTAACTCCCGCACCTTCATCTATTAAAAGTTTTGCCACATCGCTTCTCCTGTTTTTTATCGCAAGAATCAGCGGCGTGTTCCAGGAATTATCTTTGGCATTAATATCGGCTTTATCGTCAATTAAATTTTTGGCTATTATTACGCTTCCGTTTTGAGCGGCAATCATCAAAGGCGTCATTCCTGAATTTTGTCTTAATTCAGTATCTGCTCCCGCTTCCGTAAGCATTTTTGCAATGTCTTTAAACCCTTTGGCAACAGCCAGCGTCAAAGGGGTTTCGCCGTCATAGTTTCTGGTATTGATTTCGGAATTTTTTTCAAGCAAAAAACGGACTGCATTGTTGTTTCCGGATTGAACTGCAAAAAATAAAGCGGTCCATCCGTTATTATCTTTGACATTTACGTCAGCTCCGTTAGCGGTAAGCAGCGAAGCAACATCCCTGTTTCTATTTTCAATCGCGATCATTAAAGCAGTAAGACCTGAATTATTTTTCACGTTAATATCAGCTTCAGCATTTAAAAGAGCTTCTACAACCGAAACCAGCCCCTTTGCCGAAGCATTGATTAAAGGCGTATTTCCTGAAGAATCTTTCAAATTGACGGTTTCTGTACTTTTCTCTATAAGTTCAACGGCTTTTTTAACATTTCCCGCATTAATGCTGTCGGCAAGTTCGTTGGCAAAACAAATTCCGCCTGCAATAAATAATAGCCCTAACAAAATATATAAATGTTTCATTTCATGCCTCTTTTGGGATTTTTCATTATTATACTATTATTAGCGGAAAAGTTAAAATCTAATTTTTGCCATATTTACTTTGCGCTGGATTAAATATAAAACAAACAGCAAACGGCGGCAATTTGAAATCTGCCGCCGCCGTTGATTCGTAATTCGTAATTGTCTTTACTCTACTATTATCTCAACTCTTCTGTTTTGCGCTCTGCCTTCCGCTGTCGCGTTTGAGGCTATCGGCTTCTTCTTTCCGTATCCTACTGTCTCTATCTTTTCCTCGTATATACCCAACTCTGATAACTTCTTCTGTACGGTTTTCGCTCTTCTTAATGATAACGATTCATTGTAATTATCATCCCCTACTTCGTCTGTATGTCCTTCTATCGTTACTTTCGTATAATCCAATTCTCTTAATGCTCTCGCCATTCCCGCTACAGCTTCTTTCGCGTCCGGCTTTAAGTCAAATTTGTCAAAATCAAACAACGCTCTGGTTAATCTAAAGCCCTTCGCTTTCGGCTTACCTTTTACTTCCACCAACTGGATTTCTCCGCTTTTTTCCTTTTCCTTAAACATCGTTATTTCTTTTTCTACTTTTATGCTGCTTTCTTCGGCTTCATCCGAAAACTTTCCTGCTCTCGCTGCCGCTTCTCTTGCAAGTCTTGCCGCTTCTTCCGCCAACTTTGCTGCTTCCGCTGCTTTGGCTGCCGCAAGCATTGCTCTGCTTTCTCTTAACTGTTTTTCAGATTTTGTCAGTCCTTCCGTTTCTTTTGCTGCTATTGCCGCTCTTTCCGCCGCCTCTTTTGCCAACTTGGCCGCTGTGTCTGCTTTTTCAGCTGCAAGAATTGCCTTTTTTGCTTCTTCTTTCGCTAATCTTGCCGCTTCTTTTGAACTTTCTATTGTTGTCGCGTTTTCAGCTTCTTTAGCGTTTTGTTCTGCTTTCGCCGCCGCTGCCAATGCTTCTTTTAACGCTTCCTGCGCCATTTCATTATATTTATAGGCTTCCCTTGATTCTTCTATCGCTTTCCTTTCCAAACTTACTTTCTTCGCGCTTCCAAATCTATATCCTATTCCCGTTTCCCCGACTACCTGGTAAAACTTCTCCGCTTTCTCATACGACGTCATCGCAAATACTTCCACTCCTCTCCATACGTCAGCGCTGAATCCTATTTCTCCTTTCCCCGATAACAAGCTGTTTCCCGCGCCGTATATATTCATTTCATCATTCAAATTGTTTAACGTTGCCTTAAATTTTCCTTTGCTTCCTCTCAAATTATATCTTGCCCCCAATTCTCCATACCATCTTAATATTCCTATCTCTTTGTCTGCTCTTACTCCTGCAACTGCGTTCAGTATCTCAAACTGATTGTCTTTTACAGTCAATACCGCGGCAGCATTTCCGTAGCCTTTTTCCTTAAATCCGCTCGTTCTTATAAAGCTTCCGTCCAATCCCGCAAACGGACTTAAATTAAACTCATTGCTTTCATAGACTTTATAAAACGCTTCTACGTTTCCATTGATGTTCCAGCCGTCATATTCGCTTTCTGCTCTGGATTGCAGCAATTTCTGTATTCTCTGCCCTTTGTATTGCTGATATCCGCCGCTGAACTCCGCTCTGATTGTCCAATTATCTATAAACTTTCCGAAATACCATCCGCCGCGATAATCGTTTATGTCAACTATATCATCCCACTGATGTGTATCGTGCTGCCCAATGCTTGCATAATAACCCATAATAAGGTTACCGCTGTCGCTGTAGTTTTCTGCACCTAAGATCATATATCCGTTTCTTGATTTGAAATCTCCGCTGTTACTGTCTTGTTCCCTCTTCCCTTGTGAACCGTATATTCCTGCCCACGTAGTATATCCCTCATATCCGCTTTCCCTTCTGTCAAGTATTCTGTGATACGCCTGTCTCATCTGATGTCCGCTCGCAAGTAACGCATTTGCGTATATGCTTCCCGCTACTTCTTCCATTACTCTCTTCTTGCCCATATCATCAAGAGGGTCCATTACTCCTATTATCTTTGATATATCATCTATTTTGTCCGGATCTCCGCCTGCCGTTATTTTGTCTATTATTTTTGCTACTTCTAAATTGTTATGGTCTAATCCGGGTATCTCTACATAATCCGTGTTTACATCATCTATATACAAAATTACATTCTCTCCTTCTTGTCCTATTAGTATGTTAAACGACGGGTACAATGTTTTCAGTCCGCTGTATATTCCTGTTAAGCCTTCGGATTCTAATACCGTGTATTTCTTATTTATTTTAAATCCGCGCGTCATATCCAAGTCTATCTTGCTTCCTGCATTGATTGTCGCGTTTCCGGTTATTATTAACTTATCGTTTGTAGGAGTTATTAAATTTCCCGGCGTTCCTTCATTTAATCTTATTCCCAAATAACCGCTTTCAAAATAATTTCCGTCTATTGTCAATATGCCAAATTCGGATACTCCGCTTGCGTGTCCGGGTTTTACTGTTCCGTTGACATTATTTGTAACATCTCCTATTATTTTTCCGGTTCCGCTTAAAATACCTTGCGCGTTTACTGTCAGCAAGGATGTTCCAAAACTATCTGTTAAGACTTCCATTTCACCTTTGTTTATTATTGCATTATATAAGTCCGCAGATGAACCGGCGCTCATTATAAGTTTTCCCAAACCGTTCTTTGCAAAATATCCCTCGGTATCCTTTCCTAATATACCGTTCATCGTCATTGCATTGTCATTTATCTCCAAATCTATTATCGAATTAACATCATAAGCATACAGATTGTTAAACATTGTTATGTGATCTGCTGTTGTTATGTTTAGCTTTCCGCCGCTGCCGTTATCAAAATATATATCGCCGGTTCCTATTGTATAGCTTGTCCTTAATACTCCGCCGTATATATTTAATCTTCCGTTTATCGCGTTTATATTGCTGTTTAATAACAGCAATCCGCTTCCTGCTTTGGTTATTTCCGTATTAGCTTTGGATGTTATGGCATCACGCACTGTCATATTGCCGGTTATATTTAAATTCAACTCCGCATACTGCTCCAGATGGAATGCATTCGGCGTTACCCCGGCTTTATTCCCGTCTATTATTGTATTAGCTGTCTGCTCTATATTTAGCACCGCAAGTTCGCCGTCTGCTCCTTGCATATATACCGCTCCGCCCAATCCGTTCACTGCTGTATTGTTCGTAAGCGTTATATTTTTCGTATTTACTGTTGTATCGGCTCCTATATACATCGCTCCGCCGCTGCTTCTTGCTATGTTGCCGCTGAGTGTTGTTGCGCCGTTAAAATTTACATCTTTTCCTTCTAAATATAAAAATCCGCCGTTATTCGCCTGATTGCCTATCGCAGTTATATTCGCATTTCCAAAACCAAAATAAGAACTATTATCCCAATAAACAACTCCGTTTCCGTCAGTTGAATTGTTGTAATTAAACACTAAATCCGGAGTGTCAAATGTTAGACTGGAAACATACCATAAAGCTAATGCGCCGCCGATATCAGCCGTATTCGAACTAAATTCTATTTTATCGGCTTTAAAACTCATTGTTGAATACATTGCACATATCGCTCCGCCGGATGCATAACTTCCTGACGCACTGTTTGAACTGAAGATTATATTATTATCCGCGATAAAACTCATTGTTGAATATGCTGCAGATATTGCTCCGCCTCCGTTGTCTCCACTATTTGATCTGAAAACTATATTATCGGCTTTAAAACTCATTGTTGAATTTTGAGTGTTTATTGCTCCGCCATCGGTTGAGCAGTTTGAACTGAAGTTTATACTTCCTGATGCTATAAAATCCATTGCTGACATGTGTGCTAATATCGCTCCGCCGTAGTCTGCTCTGTTTAAACCAAATGTTATACTTCCGTTTGTTACAATAAAACTCATTGTTGACTGCCATGAAGATATCGCTCCGCCGTCATAGGAGGAACTGTTGTTTATAAAGCTTATTCCGCCAGTAAAAACTGCCGTACTATTGGCTATATACATCGCTCCGCCAGCCGGAGACCCAGTGTTTACGTTTCCAGTAAACATTAAATTCGCGCCGATATTTAATATCGAACTGCTTACCCTTACTCCGCTGCTGCTGGTTACGCTCCATGTTCCGTTGGCAAATTCAAAATTTGCCTGATTTATTGTTGTTGTTCCCGCTGTCTGGCTGAATAACCCTTGTATATAATTCTTGCTGCTTATGTATAATTCTCCGGTTCCTGTTTTATTAATTGTGTTATTATTGCTTGCTACATATATTCCGCTTTCCAGTCTTATCTGATTTACAGCGTGAAAATTTACTATTGAATTGTTCGAATATATGTCGTTGCCAAAAGCTCCGGTATTTCCGGTAAATAATATCCGTCCGTTTGTGCTGTTAAATGTAATTGTAGAATTATCTGCCGCTACCGCGCCGCCGCTTGACGCCTTATTCCCGCTGAAAACGCTGCTGCTTATAGTCATTGATGACTGAGTCAAATATATTGCTCCGCCTTTTTGACTTGCTTCGTTTCCTATAAAACTGATAAATCCTATCTCTCCTGCATTCACTATACCTTGATTTCCTATGTATAACGCTCCGCCGCTGCCGCTTGTGCTGTTTGAGCTAAATGTTACGGAACTTAACTCTAAATATCCTAAATTATATATTGCTCCACCGCCTATTGTATTTGATGATGACTTATTTAACGCAAATACAATTCCTCCGCCTGCTATCGTAACAGTTGAACCTGCGGCATTATATATCGCTCCGCCGGAACCTGCCGCGGAATTGCCTGTAAACGTCGTGCTGGACAGTATGTTCACAATTGCGCCGTTATTGTTAAATATTGCTCCGCCGCCAAGGGTTGCTGCCATCGCTGTGTTGTATTCAAACTTTGTTCCGGTAAATCTTGCTAAACCCGACGCCGTCGTATTATATATCGCTCCGCCGGAACCTTGATTTTGCGCACTGTTGCTGCTGAATGTTACCGCGCCCAAATTCATATATCCTTTGTTGTATATTGCTCCACCGCCTGACGCTGTATTCGATGTACTTCTGTTATTTTCAAACTTTACAGAATTTGCGCTTATGAACGTTACTGTTGAACCGGTATCGTTATATATCGCTCCGCCGGTTGTCGCGTAATTGCCTATAAATTCAGTAATTGAATTAAATGTATAACTTGTGTTTGCTACTACATATATTGCTCCGCCCATATTCGCGCTGTTGGTTGTGAAATACACGTTACCGGTAAACCTTTGTCCGCTTTCTAAATATAGCGCTCCGCCTTGATTTCCAGCGCTGTTTAACATAAACAAAGATGTAGTAACGGAAAAAATTAGTTCTGTACTTGCATCTCCGTATATTGCGCCGCCCTTTCCGGAACCCGCGCTGTTTGACCTAAACTCTACGCTCCCGCCTGTAAAGTGAAAAATTGAATTATTAATAGCATATATTGCGCCGCCGGAATCTCCTGCGCTGTTTTCTCTGAATACAACATACTCTCTTATTGGCGAAACTCTGGGCTGAAAACTGAATAATCCTACACTTGAATATATCGCGCCGCCATAATTGCCTGCCGTATTTCCTATAAAATACGAGTCGTTAAACATCGCCTGTCCGCTGTTTCCGACATTTCCGACTCCTGATACATATAAAAATCCTCCGCTGTGTGAAGCTCTGTTATTCTCCGCAATTAATTTTGTCGGACTGAAATCCACTCCGCCGAGTCTGCCCAACGCTATTACTCCGCCGTACGCCGCAGTACTGTTTGCCATACTCATAGTAGTAGTAGTACCCCTGAATCTAAGCTGTGCTAAGTCGCTTCCGGTCGGTCTTTCTGCATACAGCGTTCCTCCGTACGTCGCGTAATTTCCTTCTATTGTCATATTATCCCAATAAAAATCTATTGTTTTATTACAAGTTGCATATAAAAAGCCGCCGTACTCTGCCATATTGTTAATAACGTAAAATTTTGCGCTGGCAAAATTTATATCGGCGCCACCGCCCAAATACACTGCTCCGCCCTTGTCTGCTGCCGTATTGTTGATAAATGTTACCGTATCTTTAAATACGTATCTTTGGGTTAATGACAGGGGATTTACCACAGAAAATATTGCCCCGCCGCTGACATTCGCATGATTGGAATCAAAAGTCATTGAACCATCAAACACCATACTTGAAACCGAGGCAGCGAATACAGCTCCGCCGAAATTTGCAGTGTTTGATCTAAATGTTGTTGAGCTGAAAGTTATTGTCGATCCGGTATTTAAATATACCGCACCGCCGGAACTTGCGCTTACAAAATTTTGAAAAGTCATACTTCCGGTTATCGTGGCATAACGGCCGGTTAAGTTTAAACCGCTATAACCCGCGCCGTCAAGAGTAAAACCGTTGCCTATAATGTTTTTAATACCCGCGCCGGCATTAGCAAGATTTGCGCCAAAAGAAAAATTTCCGATTAAATTTATTTCCGCCGTTGAGCCGGATGTCCATAGCGGATTAAACTGACTGAAATTTAATACATCGTCAGCATACGCTTTTCCGCCTGCCAAAAACACCAATGCCATGACAATTAATAATAATTTTTTCATTTTGACTCCTTGTTTACAATTTAGTTATTAGCGTATATTGCGCACTGAGACAATTCTAATTCAGTTTATCTTTTTTGGCAAGGCTTTTGTCATCATAAACAGCGGGTAAAAAATAAGAGTTATTTTTTAATAATATTAAATATAAGATCGGCAAGTTTTACGGCAGTTTTTTTGACTGGAGCGGACATTTCCACGCCGAATTCCAAAGTTTCGGGCTGTATTCCCAAAATTAAGGTTTTGCATGGATTGTCGCGGGATATATAATTAATAAAAACGTTCATTGGCATCATATGAGTTGAAAACGCCGCGCCGTCGATATCGTCCGCAGAAATAATGCTGATTTCACCCGTGTTAAGCCCGCTGTTTGCGGCGTCGCATATTATAATATGAGTAGGCGCGAATTTTTTTATTTCGCCTGTAAGGTTTTCGGGCGCTGTGTAGCCCAATAAAATTTTAAAATTTGAAGGGAGATTTTTTTTTAAGAGTTCATTCGCGGTTAAAATTGCAGCGGCATCATCAGCCCTGAGCTCCGAACCTATTGAAAGAAAAACTGTTTTATCAGCATCTTTCAAAAATCGTTCTAATTTTTCGCGTATTTTATTCATTATCGTTTTTGTTAAGTTCTTTTAGAAAATCTTCAATGATTTGGTTAAGTTTCTTTTCTGATTTAATTTGCTCTTCCAAAACAAATCTCATTACGTCGATTATGGGGTCAGGGAGTTTGGCGTGTTCAAGCTTTTCTATTTCTTTTTCGGAATGTTGCTTTATTCTTGCAGGCACGCCTACAGCGGTTGAGTTTGCGGGAACATCGTGCGTAACTACCGAAGCTGCGCCTATGCGCGCGTTATCGCCTATAGTTATAGCGCCTAAAACTATGGCGTTTGAACCTAAAACCACATTATTTCCGACAGTAGGATGGCGTTTCTTTTTTTCAAGAGAAGTACCGCCAAGCAAAACGCCTTTATAAATTAAAACATCATCGCCGACTTCGGAAGTTTCGCCTATAACAACGCCCATACCGTGGTCTATAAAAAGACGTCTGCCTATTTTAGCTCCGGGATGAATTTCTATACCTGTTAAAAACCTGCTTATGTGCGAAGTAAATCTCGCTAAAAAATAAAATTTAAATTTCCATATTTTATGCGCGAATCTGTGAAATATAACGGCATGAAGTCCGGGATAGCAAAAAAGAACCTCCAGCCACGAACGCGCGGCCGGATCCTGATGAAAAATATTTTTTACGTCTTCTCTTAATAATTTAAACATAAATAAATTATACCAAATACCGGGAAAAAAGAAAAACGGGCGGCAAAATAGCCGCCCGTTTTGAAATTTTTATAAGCTTATTTCTTTTTTGCTTTTTTTGCTGCTTTTTTTACTACTTTTTTTACTGCTTTTTTCGCTACTTTTTTTACCGCTTTTTTTGCTGCTTTTTTTACTTTTTTCGCTGCTTTCTTTCTTTTCTGTCCGCCTCTGCTCATTTTCGCTCTGGAAATATCGCCCTGTTTGTCAAGGAAATACAAAAATCCTTTTTCTTTTTTAAGACCGGCTTTCGCAACTTTCGCTGCTTTTCCGCCTTTTTTTCCGCCTCTTGCCATCTGAGCTCTTGAAACGTCGCCGTCTTTGTCAATGAAATAGAGATATCCTTCTTCTCTTTTTACGCCCAACTTCTGTACTTTTTCTGCCATGGTACACCTCCTGTTTTATGGTGCGGCTTTATTTATTTTCTCCGGAATTTTCCGGAGTAATATTTTTTTCTTCTTTTTTCGTGACAATTTTATCTTTCAGCCAGTTATCAACTATTTCTTTTGAAAATCTGTATTGACGGCCTATTTTTGAAGCCGGTATTTTTTTCATTTTTATCAAACTGTAAATTTTAGATTTTCCGATTCCTAAATATTCGGAAAGTTCTTTTATATCCATTATTTGTTTGTTAGAACTTATATTTTTATTTTCCATGTTTTACTCTTTTCTATCTGTTATTTGCATTTGATGTTGAAATGATACAAATTTTATTATTATTTGTCAAGTATTATTTTTTAATATCTATAAATACTTTTTAGTTATGTTTAATATTGTTAATTGCTGTTATCTGTTATTTAGTATTTTTGAAATACTTTTAGAATTTTTAAATCACAATAGTTATTGTTTATTATCATTTATTTGCAAAAATATGCTATAATATTTATATAAAATAAAAATATGCATGAATATCATCTTTTAGAAATCCTCGCAATAGGTTTTGCCTTAGCTTTAGTTTTTGGATATATCACCCAAAGACTTGGATTATCTTCTATTGTCGGTTATCTTTTAGCGGGTTTTTTAATAGGTCCCGCATCACCGGGATTTGTAGCAGACTACAGTTTGGCGTTTCAGCTTTCCGAAGTCGGCGTAATTCTTTTGATGTTCGGAATAGGGCTGCATTTTAAATTAGACGATTTAATGGCAGTGAAAGGAATAGCCATTCCGGGCGCCATAGTTCAAAGCGCTGCTGCTACAGTATGCGGAACTTTTTTGGGATTATCTTTAGGTCTGGATTTAAAATCCGGCATTATTTTAGGCATGTGTCTTTCCGTTGCAAGCACCGTAGTTTTGGTAAGGGTTTTAACTGACAATCATGCGGTAAATACAGTTCACGGACACGCGGCTGTAGGCTGGCTTGTAGTTGAAGATATTTTTACCGTACTGCTTTTGGTTACCCTGCCTCTTTTACCGGCAATTATAGAAGCCGGCACACATATAACAGATATAGCAAATGACTGGAGAATAATAAAAACTATAGCGATCGCGTTATTTCGCGTAGGCGCTTTGTGGGTTTTAGTTATGGTGGTAGGCGGGCGCCTTGTTCCGTGGCTTCTTTCTAAAATTGCAAAAACACGTTCGCCTGAACTTTTTACGCTTACTGTTTTAGTAATAGCATTTATAACAGCGGCAGTTGCCGCGTATGTATTTCAGGCGTCTTTCGCCTTAGGCGCTTTTTTAGGCGGAATGGTTGTCGGAAAAAGCAAAGTGAGCCATCAGGCGGGCGCGGATATTCTCCCGTTGAAAGACGCTTTCTCGGTACTATTTTTTCTTTCAGTAGGAATGATTTTTGATCCCCGGTTTGTAACACAAAATCCTACGCTTATAATAGCTTGTCTTATAGTAGTTCTTATTGTAAAACCTCTTACAGCGATATTTACCGTAACAATTTTAGGGTATTCCCAACGCACGGCGTTAACCGTGGCGGCAGGTCTTGCGCAAGTAGGAGAATTTTCTTTTATTTTGGCTCAGGAAGCAAAGAGGTTAAACCTTGTCCAAGATGTAGTTTATAATGTTATAGTTGTATGCGCCATAATTTCAATAACCCTTAACCCGACGCTTTTCGGAAAAGTTAATGCGTTTGAAAATTACTTGAAGACAAAGAAAAAGTTATGGAAATTTATGAATCATATTGCCGATAAAAGAGGCAAAAAGAGAAATAAAAGCCAGGACCTTGCAAAAAACCTTCTGCCTGCGAAAGAATATTTGAAAGAAAAAACAGCAATAGTTGTAGGATATGGTCCTACCGGAAAAAAAGTCGCGCGCGCTTTAAGCGAGCACAACATAACGCCTATAATACTAGAAATGAATGTAGATACCGTAAATACCCTTACAAGCCAGGGACATTTTGCCATTTACGGAGATTCGACAAAGAAAACCATTTTGGAAGCTGCCGGAATTGAGCATGCGGATTATTTGATTATAACCGTCCCGTCTTTATCGGTAACTACGGAAACAGCCGCCGTTGCCGCGTCATTAAACCCCAAAACAAGAATTTTAGTACGCGCAAGATTTTTATACAACAAAGAACATTTAAAACAAATCGGCGTTACCGCAATAGCTGTTGAAGAAGAAGAAATCGCAAAATCTCTTACTGCGCTGCTTCTTGAAGATTTGGAAAAACAAAGCCTGCTTGCCGCCGCCTCGGAAATGGCAGCACAGACGGATAATACTTAGATAAAAAATTTTAGCCTGCGATTTGATTTACAATATCCTGTATTTTTACCAAATCCTCTTTTGTACCCAAAGCAAGAAAAATATCGCCGTCTTCAACAACAGTTGATCCGTTTGGAATCAAAAATCCGTCGCCTCTGGAAATCAAAGCCACCAAACTTTTTGCCGGAAGATTCAATTCGACAATTTTTTTACCTATTGCGGCAGATTCTAAAGGAACTATTATTTCAAACAAATCCGCGTTTATGCCATGCACCTGTTCAAACTCTATAGGATATCTTTTTTTGACGCTAAGCGGCTTGCTCAATTTAAGAAAATCAGCTACTTTTCCCAAAGAAATGCCTTGAGTAAGAGCGGAAATAAAAACGACAAAGAAAACTATATTGAATATTTTATTCGCATCGGCAATACCGTAAGCAAAAGGAAACATAGCCAAAATAATAGGTACTGACCCTCTTAAACCTACCCACGAAACCATCGTTTTTTCGCTAAATTTCAGTTTTGTAAAAATTGAGCAAAGATACACGGCTGCCGGTCTAGCGATAAACATCAACACCAAAGCCGCAAGAATTCCTGTCCATACAAACGGCAGCAGTTCCTTAACATTAAGTAAAAGACCTAAAGCTAAAAACATCGTTATTTGCATCAGCCACGCAAGACCTTCCTGAAACCGTACCAAACTTTTTTTATGAATAAAATTGCTGTTTCCTATAACTATTCCCGCAATATATACCGCCAAAAAACCGTTGCCTTTTATAAAAGTTGACATTGAATAAACAAGAAGTACTAATGTCATTAAAAGAACCGGATAAAGACCGTCATAATCAAGATTTATTTTGTTGATTATTTTGACGGATAACCATCCAAAAAAAAGTCCTGCCGCCGTACCTATCCCCATTTCAAGTATGAATTTTGGGATAAGAGAAAACGGAGTCTCGCCCGGAGAGGTAATAAGCAATATCGCGCTCACAGTCAAAAAAACCGCCATCGGATCATTGCTTGCGGATTCGAATTCAAGAAGAGAACGCAGTTTATTGTTAAGAGTTATGCGTTTAGATCTCAAAACCGAAAAAACCGCCGCAGCATCCGTGGAAGAGACAATTGCCCCCAAAAGAAAAGATTCTTTCCATCCGAGATTAAAAATAAAACTCACGAAAAACGCCATAATTATTGCCGTAAGCAAAACGCCCAAAGTCGCCAAAACCGCGCCGATCTTAAAAACCGGTTTTACGTCTTGCCAGTTTGTTCCTACCCCGCCGGAAAATAATATGTAAGCAAGAGCAACAACGCCTATATAGTTTGCAAGATCATAATTTTTAAAAGAAATGATTCCTACGCCTTCGGAGCCTGCAACTATTCCTATAAACATAAAAATAAGCAATGCCGGAACTCCGAATTTGTCAGACGCTTTACTGAAAAAAACGCTAAAAAAAACCAAAATGGCAGAAATAAACAGAATTACTTCAAATGAAATTGGCATTAATGTAACCTCAATTTTATTGATGTTGCGCCCCATTATATATTTTAATCATTATTTTGTCTATTTTACGATAAAAACAATGTAGCGATGCATCCATCCCGGGATTACACTTGTATTCCTTTTGAAAATTTGCCATAATATTTATATGGACATTTTTGAAAAACTTTCCATTCTTACTGATTCGGCAAAATATGACGTTGCCTGCACCTCAAGCGGCTGCAGCCAGACTTCTTCCGCAAGCGGAGGAATAGGCAGCAAAGTGTCGGCCGGAATATGCCACAGCTTTGCCGCGGACGGTCGCTGTATTTCTCTCCTTAAAGTATTAATGACAAACATCTGCGTATATGACTGTAAATATTGTTCCAACCGTAAATCAAACGATATAAAAAGAACCATATTTTTGCCTGAAGAACTGGCTGATTTAACAATACAATTTTATAGACGAAATTATATAGAAGGACTGTTTTTAAGTTCGGGAGTGGTCAAAAATCCCGATTACACTTGCGAACTTATGATAAAAACTTTAAGTATTTTAAGATATACACACCGCTTCAACGGCTATATACATGCTAAAGCCATACCCGGCGCGGATCCAAAACTTTTAAGACAGCTCGGGCTGCTGGCTGACAGAATGAGCGTAAATATTGAACTGCCGTCACAAAACAGCCTGCAGCTTTTAGCTCCCGATAAAAGCAAAAATTCAATTTTTACCCCTATGGGTTTTATAAAAGAAAATATCGCGGAAAGCACAAAAGAGCTTACTGTTTATAAAAATGCTCCGCGTTTTGTGCCCGCGGGTCAAAGCACGCAGATGATAATAGGAGCGACCCCGGAAACAGATAATCACATTTTAAGACTTTCGGAAAATCTTTACAAAAAATATAAATTAAAAAGGGTTTTCTTTTCGGCTTATATTCCGGTTTTGGAAGATAAGCTTTTACCCTCTTTGGATTTTAAAGCGCCGCTTTTAAGAGAGCACAGACTTTATCAGGCGGACTGGCTTATGCGTTTTTACAAGTTCAGGGCGGATGAAATTTTGGATGATAAAACACCGAATTTTAACCCTTTCATTGACCCGAAATGCAATTGGGCGATAAACCATCCGGAATTTTTTCCGGTTGAAATAAACAAAGCGTCTTATGAAGAACTTTTAAGAGTTCCCGGAATAGGCGTCAGAAGCGCGCAAAAGATAATAGCCGCAAGGCGTTGTTCATATTTGGATTTCGGCGACTTAAAAAAACTCGGAGTTGTTTTAAAACGCGCCAAGTATTTTATATTATGCCGGGGTAAAAAGTTTGACGGGCTTATCATAGAAAAAAATATTATTCTGCAGTCTTTAATGTCGAAACAGGAACTTAGTATGTATAGAGATGCTTTTTTGCCGTCACAGTTGGATTTGTTTAAGGAAACTATGCAATTGCCAATTATGTCATTACCAAATGTACAATCTTCAAGATTGTTGTCATTCCGGGCTTGACCCGGAATCCATTTTGTTTAGTCAACGCGGATTCCCGCTTTCGCGGGAATGACACCTATATTTTAAACTCGCATTAACGCGGCAACTGATAACAGCAAAATACAATGAATAATTTTAAAAGACAAAACATTATTTATTCTTACGACGGAACTTTTGACGGCTTTCTCTGCTGCGCTTTCGAAAGTTTTTTACGCAAAGAAATCCCAGCGGACATTATAAGCGAAAAAGCCCCCCAGCCTGCGCTGCTTGAACAATTTAATATCGAGACCGATTTTGAGAAAGCTGGAAGAGTAAAAAAATCAATACGCGAAAAAATAAGCCTTGATGCGTTTTTTCTTTTGCGCGACGCTTTATTTACAGATTTTCCTGAAAAAGAAATGCTTATGCTTGAATTTATGCGGCTGGGCTATAAAACAGGAAGTGCTATCACATCTATGCTTTCAAATAACACGGTAGATAAACTTATCAAAGCCGTTAACTATTTACACAGAGAAGCGTTGCGCTACAAAGAGTTTATACGATTTTCGGAATATGACGGACTGCTTATCGCTTCAATAAAACCTAGAAATTTCGTTCTCCCTTATACCGCGCCTCATTTTGCGCAAAGAATGCCTGAAGAAAAATTTATTATCGCGGACGAAACAAACAAAGCTGTATGCGTTTATGAAAAAAGAAAGCTGTCATTATTTGACGCGAAAGATATAACAATTCCGAAAGCGGATGAAAGAGAAGCTTTTTACAGAAATTTATGGAAAGAATTTTATAATTCCGTAGCCATAAAAGAAAGAATTAATCCGAAATGCCAGAACAATCTGCTGCCTAAACGCTACCGAGACAGAATGACAGAATTCCTTTAACAACAAAGTAGAATTTACAAATAACAAATAATAATTAACTACCGAAACAAAACATCGCGTAAATTTTATTTACGCGATGTTTTTTATTTGTAATTTGTTAATTGTTAATTGCCTTTTAGCTTCTCAGCTTTACCGAAAGTTCGGAATCCATTTTTTGGATTAAAGCATTCATATCATTATTAACTTCTTCATCGGTCAAGGTTCTTTCATAGTTTCTGTAAATAAGCCTAAACGAATAACTTATTTTCCCCGCGCCGAGTTTTGATTCGTCATCATAAACTGAAAACAATGAATAATCTTTTAAAACATTCCCTGTTTTCATAATATTTTTTATAACTTTTTCAAGTTTCGCAAATTGAAGCGACTTATCTGCGGTTACGGAAATATCTCTTTTTACCGAAGGAAATTTTGAATAATGTTTATACAAAGAGGCATCTGCATTATAAACCTCTTCCAAAAATTCTATATCGATTTCAAAGTAAAAAATATCATCTTTTAAATCACCGTTTAAAGACGGCTTCAAAATACCGAACTGCCCTATGGCTTTTCCCCTATAAACCACAGCGGCGGTTTTACCCGGGTGAAAATAACCCTTTGGCGAAAGATTTTCGGCTATAATAAAATCATCGGACGGAAGAATATTTCTTACTATTCCGCCGCCGAAATAAAAATCGAATTTTGGGCTTATCTTTTTTTCAGTCCATTGCCACCATTCCTGCCACACATTTCCGTACATCATCGCAGAAAATGTTTTTCTCTCGCCTTTCTCGGCATAAATTTTACCATACTCAAACAAAGTAACGGTTTCCGCTCCCTGGCTTACGTTAAGCATAAGATTTCTATATAAAGACGGAAGCAGCGACGGTCTTAAAACCTCGTTTTCTTTGGATATCGGGTTTGCTATTTTATGAAAATATTTTAAATTAAAAATTTCAAGTTCTTTAATTTCCGAAAAACTGTAATTTAAAGCCTCGCTAAAACCCAAACCTGAAAGTTTTGACCTGAAACCGGAAACAATATCCGGAAAAAACGAATTATTTTTCGTAGAAATTTGAACGCTGTTTTCAACAGGCTTTGGTATATTGTCATAACCGTGAATTCGCGCGACTTCCTCGATTAAATCTACTTCTTCTTTTATATCATTACGCCATGACGGAATTGAACAAATTATTATTCCTTTTCCGCCTGACTTTAAATCTATGCCTAAAAACCTCAAAATTCCGGCTATTTCGTCTTCATCAACGGTATAGCCTAAAATTTTTGAAACTCTCGAGATTCTTAAAGCTATATTTGTTTTTTCATATTTTTCTGTTTTAATATCTTCTCTTATTTCTATACGTCCGCCGGCAAACTCGCATATTAAATTCGCGGCTCTCCAAGAGGCAAATTCGGAAATATCCCACGCGGCTCCTCTTTCAAATCTGTAAGATGAATCGCTAGAGAGATTTAATTTTTTTGAAGTTTTTCTTACGGAAGACGCGTTAAACATCGCGCTTTCCAAAAATATTGTTTTTGTTGTTTCATCAATACCGGAGTATTCGCCGCCCATAACGCCTGCTATGGCAACGGGCTTTGTTTCATCGGCAATAACAAGCATTTCGGAATCAAGCTTATATGTTTTGCCGTCAAGAGCAGTCATTGATTCATTTTCTTTGGCAGTCCGGACTACAACCTTTTTAGAAGCAAGTTTTGATATATCAAAAGCATGCAAAGGATGACCCAGTTCCATCATAACGTAATTTGTAATATCAACTATATTATTTATTGTCCTTATTCCGCATTTTTCAAGCGCGTCGCATATCCATTTAGGAGACGGACCGACTTTAACGTTCGATATAACCGCGCCTATATAACGCGAACATAAATCAGACTCTATTTTAACAACGCTCAATTCGGGAACATCAAAAGTTTTTATGACAGGCAAAAAGGGAGTTTTTTTAAGTTTCGCGCCGATTTCTCTTGCGACG
>Ga0123353_10000669_pt1 | contig 41934 bp, 52 predicted proteins | sample TergutLab28metaG_3_FD_92763 | JGI IMG/M metagenome (GOLD analysis project Ga0123353, IMG submission 92763) | Labiotermes labralis P3 segment gut microbial communities from Petit-Saut dam, French Guiana - Lab288 P3 | ecosystem: Host-associated > Arthropoda: Insects > Digestive system > Gut ... | reverse complement strand
TATAATTCCAAAATTATATTATTATTAATATAAATTTAACAATATAAAACTATTAATATATATTTCTTATTATATAAATACTAATATATAATTATTAATATAATATTATTAATATATTAGTCATAATATATTAATATTAATATAAAAGTATTAATATATAACTATTAATATAAAAAGAATAATATATAACTATTAATATAAAAAGAATAATATATAATTATTAATATATATCTATTATTATATAAGTATTAATATATTAATAATAATATAAGGCGTTACAAATAATATTCCTAATATATATTGTTAACTTATATTTTTCCTCCCACATATATCCCCCGCCGCCAGCCGCGTTGGTCGATTTGAAACTCAGCGACGTCATTTGAAACTCAGCATCACAAAAATTTTTTCCAACAATTTTCCGAGCGATTTGAAACTCAGCGACAATGCCTAACCTTAACATTTATCTTTGCCGCACAACGAAACTCTGCCACCACTCCTTTTAAGCATGTTTTATTGAGATACATTGAGGAGTTTGGATAATTCTTTTTTGAAGATTACATTGCAATGTGGCAATGTATCAAAACCACTTTGCAAGTGCAAAGTATATGACTTTGCTTGAACTCCGTTTTGAAATTGCTATGCAATAACTCCTTAGAGTTGCAAAGTTGCAATGTCTTTTTTAAACTTTATAATAATAATAAATATTGTATATAGAGAATAGGAGATCACGTATACGTATATAGGAGATATAGGACTGAGGTTAGACACATTGCTTTGCACTCTTTGCAATGTTACGCATTTTACATAGCCCGTTTGTGTATACAGAACCGTAGCAAAGTCCGATTGACTTTGCCAAACATTGCCTGGTGGCAAAGTGACATTGCCACATTGCCATGGAGTCATTGCCATGACATTGCAGAAAAAGATCGTGAGGTATAAATTTTCAGAAGGTTAACATTAGAAAGTTCACAAGATGAACGGTGATAATCTATGAAAAAAAGAACAGTGTTGCTACTATTATATGCGTTCGATAACCTAATAAACATTTCTATTTTAAAATCGGAGGCGTAGATGGATTCAATTCAGAAGCAATGGGGGCGTGATAGACTGCCCTACATGGTCTCTAGATTTGAAACAATCTTTGCCGAATCAGATGAGTTCGATGTCTACATAAACATGGGTGCAGACTACCCCCACCCCCTTCGTGTTCAGAGACGAGGCAATCCGCTTCGACCTTTTACAATACTTGAGGAGGCTTCGATGGGATGGAGAGACCTTCCGATGAGATGGGTGGTAAAGCATGAAGACATTCCTGAGTGATGAGGAGTTCGATTCATGGGTTGCAGGTGGTGCACTACCAGACAAAGAGCCAGAGGAAGAGCCTCAACCATATCGTAAGACAGATATCTACAAATCATATCCACCTGACTTACGCACCGACCTCTTTGCACAAGCGGCTGCACACTACTCTGAACTCCATGACCCACTCATCTGGTACAACGGAGAGTTATCAATCGTTAGGAGAACATCAAAGTATAACATCTCTCCAGTGCCCGCAACTGTCGAAGACATAGCAATCATTCTCAACCGCTCTACAAACTATCATAAAGCCCGTGGAGATGATAAACCGATTGACATACCAGCCTATCAAGTCAAACAAGTTTTCGCACTTCTACGAGGCTCTGATATGATACCACATGTAGACGGTGTCATTAGTCAACCAGCACTAGACAAAGATGGTCATGCAATCACATCACTTCGATTCAAAGATACATATCTTTACAACATATCGAATGAGTATGCTGCAATCAAATTGCGTATGTATGGTTCTGGTTTGCAAAGTATCCAAGAAGACTTTCAGTATCTCATGTCTCTCTTCGATGGGTTCCCATTCGATGGCACAAACAATTCCATACACACTATCGATACAGCATCAAAGACATTGCTCAATGTAATGGCATTCATCTTCACTCCATATCTCAAGGCCATCTTTCCAGAGATGACTACCCCTTTGTTTCTAGTCCGCAAACAATCAATGAGGCATGGTGGCACTACCCTCTCTAAGATACTATCCTACCTTACTACAGGTGGAACAGGTGGTCTCGTCCCCGTCCCTAACAAAGAGAAGTGGGATCTGTTTATCGAATCAACGATAGCATCTGGAATGCGTGTCGCTATCATGGACAACGCACCGCCATTAATCATCAGTGACTATCTCAACATGGCCATCACCACAACGAAACTCAGTTACCGAAAGTACTACACTCAATCAATGGTCACAGTTCACAACAACACAGTCTTCCTGGTCAATGGTAACAACACGAACGTCACGTCTGAACTAGGGAGAAGAACCATCCCGATCCTGTTCAGGTCTCCGACAGATGATGATATCTCAAATAGGTTCAGACCTAACGAAGCAAGTCTCTTTCAATATCTGGAAGATAATCGTATAGAGCATACGGAAATCATTCTGTCTATTCTTTCTCATTGGCTTCAAACTCGTTATCCAACCTTTTCTCCTGACCAAGAGTTCTCATCATTCTCGCTTTGGTATTCGATTCTGCTTGACCTCTTCGATATGATAGGAGTCAAAGGATTCATGAAAGCAGCAGACCGTGAACATGACATACAGGTCATTGACGAAGAGGCTGAGCATATGACACGACTACTATCAATCCTTGCAGACCAACCCTATGCAAAGGATGGAGGATACTTCCAGACGATAGATGTATTCGAGTCTGTGGTAGATCATCTGGAAGGATACGGTTGTGCGAATGATGACCTTCGTGATGCATTGCCACGAGCAGCACAGAACTATACTACTCGCAATGCGAGCGGTAAGTTTGGCTTGGCATTTGGAAACTACATGAGAAAGAGAGCAGCATCAGGTAGAACATATGGAGGATATTCAATTGAGATTGTTAAGTTTGGAAAGTACAATAGGTATTGTATCAATGTCCCAAAGGAACAAGACACATTGCCAAATGGATAACTCTTTATAATTTACATCCTACATAACTATTAATATCTTTTAAGAAGATAGACAGGATAGTTATGATAGATATAGATATCAATGAGGTTCCACTTGAACACCTTGATCCAGAGATTACATCTGTAACTGGTGATAAGGTACGAGTTAAATTATTGTGGATTAATTTTTATCTGAAGAAAGAAACATTGGCGATGATAATCAATCGCTTCTGTTACAACGCAATCAAATGCGGAATAGAACTTAGATATGCTGTTGAGAAAGAAGATGGATGGAGAAACAAATGAGTACATACGTTAGAGTTATGTGTACATTCAGGGCAACCGTACAGATTCCTGATGCGGTGCATGATAGTATGCAGGATGAAAAAGACTGGGCAAAGAAACTCATCGTCAGAACGCTTGATGACATTGACCCATCAGTCATTAGCCCACACATCGTTGAGGTACAGTTCCCTAAGTGTGACTGGGTTGAGTGGATACGAGATGATGAGGCATTGATAGCGAGGAGTGCTGACCCTGATGCCAAGGAAAAGAAAAAACAAATTCAATCGGCGAAAAGTAACTGATGATGGAATCACGTTCGATTCTAAAGCAGAGCATAAACGATACGTTGAACTGAAAGAGTTAAAGTCACGCGGTCAGATACTAGACTTTGCACATCATCCTCAGACATTCACGATACAACCAGCATTCCGTAAGTGTACCGAGTGCTGTCAGATTGTATTGATGTCTGATCATCTCGCATCGAAGCACGCACTGAAGTGCCCTGTGTGTCAGACAAGAACCATGGAGACATTCAGAGCAGTGACATATACTCCAGACTTTCAAGTTCGTAAGTGGCATCACAACGAACTACGAATGGAGATGTGGTACGAGGATGTCAAAGGTAGTGCTACCATATTGACTGAGGCTTTCAAACTCAAGTACAAATGGTTTCACGTAACGTTTCCAAATCATAAATTAAAATTAATCATAAGGAGTATAACCTAATGGCTTTAAGAGAATATCACACTGACTGGGTAAAGTTGACTATTCATGTCCCAGGTGAAGTCAGGGAGAAAATGGATTATCTTATCAAGAGACGAAAGTTCGATACTATATCACAGATGTCAAGGCTGGCTATACAGGAGTTCCTTGAAAGATATGATGCAGCAGTCGCAGCAAAGGAGGCTGAGAAGTTGAAGCAGGAAGAAGAAAGACTCGCTAAGGAAACTAACCAGGAAAGCAACCATGAATGACTATATGATTGAAGAGGAAGATTTCAGTCAAGATGAAGTCCCATACAATCCTGACAATGAGAAGACATCCATGACGGTGTACATCAATGTAGGACTAAAGAAAAAGATTCTGTTGTTAATCGCACAGAATAAATACGCAAACGCATCTCACTTCATGCGAGTTGCGTTGTTTGATTTGTTACGAAAGGAAGGGAGACTTGATGAAAGTACAGACACCTTACTTGATATGTACCCATGATGGAGAGAAGTGGGTTCAAGAATACCTAACAGATGAAGAGTTAAAAGAAAAACTCAAAACTCCTCATCCTGATTATGTGGAACTATGCAAAGCCCTTCAGCCATATGCATGGAGACTACCTGTCAGAACATGGGAAGAACGTAGAGAAGATATACTAGCACAAGATGATTTATTCCCAGGGATATCGGAGAAACATACATGGTGCAACAGAACAAGAGGAGAGTAGTCCACGGGTTTAAGTCACTTATCTGCCCTAGATGCACATCGACTCATACCAATCGCCACGGTTGTGGGTATGGGTATGGCAAAGTGTATCGGAAGTTTAAGTGTAAAACGTGTGGTAAACTATTCAGGGAGTATTCAGATGTCATCGTCGAGGTCGTTCCTCAGCAACTCAGAACCGAACAGCAAGTGGATGTGGAGACACTTAGTCTATTTTCACATTATGCAGCGAGCGCAGCCGCAGACGCAAGAGGCTGTCGAACACTGCTTAAAGAGAATAGACAACATCTACTACGCACAACCACAGATTAAAACAAAGTTCTTTGCTAGTCCTGATGATGTATTTCGTTATATCGATGCATGGACGTCGAATTACGAGAAGCATTACGGGGTAGTAGGGAGAGATGATGTATCGTTTATCCAGGAAGAATTTAAAAGAAGTCTTGTTCCTGGTGAGGACGTACGCAACATGAATAAAAAACCAAAAGCAGGCAATAAACATGGAAGAGACAAACAACAAGAACGAATCGTATAAAGAACATTCCCGCATGATAAAGAAGGATAGTGAGGATGCCATTCGTTACCTTTGAAGGGATAGACGGTGTAGGTAAGACGTCTGTTATAAACGGATTGAAGCCGCTGCTTGAGGAGTATGACCCTGTCTATACCAGAGAGCCTTATACCGATTCAATGGTAGGTGGTTGTCTGAAGTCAGCATTGACACTCATCCTCTCTGGGCATGATAGAGTAGACGATAGAACTCAGGTGTTGTTGTATCAGACAATGCGGAGTGACCATCTCACACGGGTCATTGAACCTGCACTGAGAGACGATAGACTAGTTATATCAGATAGATATATCGACAGCACGTATGCATATCAGACGTGTGTTAAACTAGAATACAATTGCGTGTACTCGTACTGGGTTAAGATACCTGACATTACATTCCTATTCTATTCTGATGACCTCCAGTCAATCATCGATAGATTATCGACTCGTGATGGGAGAGAGTATGTTGAGATTAGTTTATATCTTGATGCCGTTCAGACTTGTTATTTCAACATGGCAAAGGAAGATGGATGTTCATGGGCATATGATGTGAATGACAAATGGGACTGGAAGAACAGATGGATATGTATCAATGTAGATAGACCATTAGCGGATGTTGTATCGCTGTGCCATGAGAATATTAGAAAGATGTTGAGGATTAAATATGACAGATGATTACGAACTGACAGATGATTACGAACAGTTGTATAATAAGTATGAGAAGTTGTATACTGACCTGCTCTATGATTACGATGAATTGCGGTTTAAGATAATATATCTTGAGGATTTGGTGAAAGACCTTGAGGCTGAACTGGTAAGTCTTACCAATCAGTGTAACTTGTGTTAAATCGATATCTTAATATATGTTAGGAAACAACCTTATAGTGTGGTAGGCGTTTATGGCTTTTCGTCTACCCAGGGCATACAAGTAAGACCCATACTAAAAAGCATAGGAAAATAATTATGGCTGTATATTCGCGCATTGGTGAGATTGGTAAGATCTCAAACCAAGAGGGACTCGAAGGAGTTTCTCTGAAATACAAAGACAAGGCTGGATTAGATTGTGTTACATTCTTTGCTGTGCAGTCCCCCCAACTGATTGAAAAGATGAACACGTTTAAGCAAGGTGAACTTGTCAAGGTGGATCACGAGAATGGCATTATGGTTGAGATCGTCGCCAAGACTCAAACATCAGACCAGAAGAGAGGGTTCGACCCAACTATATCGAAACTCAATAGAGAGACTACACTCTATCAGGAGTGCTTACAAGTCGCAGTAGCACTTCTTCGATTCCATACCCCATCTGACAAATCCTACTCTCAGGCTGAAGCTACACACCAACTGCTTGAATGTACTGACAGATTATACTCTCATGCTTTGGCAAAAGTATCCTCATCTACTACTGTGTCTGACGCGCCATAGTAGTGTTCTGTGCATTGCATTTGTTATCACCACACTGAGACATAACCCCCGTATTCAAATTCCAAAATAATTAGATCCCTACTTTTATCACCTCCTTTTTCTCTTCTTTATCATCTCACTCCAGCATCATTACAATATCTTAATATACTTTAAAGTGCAACACTATACTGTAAGTATGCGACATAGTCTGCATACAGAGGAAAAAGTATGGCAATATATCAAGGCATATCAGGAGACGGATTCGATTCGTATCGATACCCATTCGGGGAAATCCGTGGATGTTATCGCGTCAATCGTGATGGAGAGCACGAGTTTCGTTGTATAGTTTCTCCAAACGTCATCAATCTGCTGGAAATATTCGGTCAGATTTGTGACATAGCTAAAGAGTTTGAACCAGGTTTTGAGCACAAACCTACAGACATTACATCGATGTTTATCGATGCGTTAGAGTTTGCTCTCATTACGACAATGGATACTATCAAAGAGAAACTCCAGGACGAATTAGAAAAACGAGACGAAGATAATCGGGTAGAAGAACTTCGTGATATGATTAAGACTCGTGACGATATCATTAGACAACTCAAACTCCAACTGAAGTGGGAAGGTGTTCACGTTGACGATTAAAGAGTATGTGTCAACGATTCAGGTTACATTGAACTGTGAGACGTTGGTTCATACATCAAAACCCGTTGACTTGAGAATCTTTAACAATGCGATTCAGCAACAGTTCTATCGCACAGTAATACCGCAAAGAGTCGAGGATAACGATACATACTCAACCCATATTAAGCGAGTCAATAGCGTTATGGTAAACACGATAGGTGTTTCAAATGAAAAAACGGGAAGCAAAGATGGTGTTTAAACTGGTGACTGATATGCTCACTTGGCATAAGCAAGAGCATCAGTTACTTATTGAAGTATGCAGGCAAGCACAACTTCCCATGTCTGACTATTACTGGGACAAGGCCAGGGAAACATATCTGGAAATCTGTGAGATGTTATGATGGAACGGTGTCCAGTATATGATTATAATATTGCTAGGAAATGCAAGTATTGCATTATCACAGAGTATGATGTTTTTAGATGCTCAATGCATAGACCAGATATTATGTGCAGAACGTATATGATACAGAAGGAAATTCATGTTAATTAGAAAAATAAAATGCGGGGATGGAGAAGTCTCATCCCGCATTTATTATGGAATGGAAAAGGTCTCTCTGTGTGATGGGTCAGAAGTTGTTGTCTATGGAAACTCTGCTTTGATTTCAATCGAAGGAATATCATCAGATGAACTCACATACATCGAAAGAGAAATTGCATTGCTTACTGTACAGATTTGTTCTCGCAGAGGTAAACACACGGTGGATGAAGATGAGTGAAGGAATGGTTGAACTATCGGTTAATGATGTAGTCGATGTTAATGCGGTGCTTCGCATTGTTGAGACATGTATCGGTATTGTTGTAGCAGAAAATGAAATGTTAAAAGAATCAAATGAACATCTTTTGAAGTTTGATGGGAAACACTATCTCATTACTAAATACGAGATAAAGAAATTAATTGATGATATGGTTAGTATGGTCGATGTTATTAAAGATTATAATGACATGCAGTGCCAGGATGATGTTCGATTAATCAGACTGCGTGATATACTATATGCAAATATTGGCTGGTGGACTAGAGTTCTGAATAGAGATGAGTAAGATGTATAAATTTTTACAAGAGATTGTCCAGGATGTGTTCCATGAGTGTTGACCATGACTACGTGAGGGTATTCCACGAAGGGTATGAGCATGGTGAGAAAGGATTGGCAAACAAATTGAATGCAGTTATCGAAGAGATGCTGCATGAAGAAGCATCGTCTCGTAAGATTGTGTATGCAGTCTCGCATATTATTGAAATGGTTTTGAATGGTGATTAGATTGGTTAAAGACGAATTAGTCGAAAATAAAAGAATTACAGTATCATTGAAGAAAGTACATCTTGATACTATTGATGAGATGATTGAGAGAGGGTATGTTGAGACGCCGAATCAAGCGATTCGTAAGGCGATTATAACAATGTATCAAGTATATCTGGAGACTGAAAATGAATCTGCAAGCGATTAATCCTGTTCGTTTCGTATGTGATCTTGGAACTCTTGATGCTCTAACGTATATCGTAGTTAGAGAAGATAAGAACACAGATGAAGCATGTATAGCAGCAATTAGAGAATATGCAAAGACTATCGGATGGAGAAAAACTGGATGTGATAACTGTGACTGCCAAGGGACTTGTGTACGACATAACGAAGAAGAATAAGAATAGTTACAATGTTCATGTGAATGGGCGAGTAGCAGAGAGATTTAGAGATATTATGCTGTTTGAGAATATGCCTCCGAATGAGACCATTGAGATTGTCATTAAGCACTATCTTGATAGTATTATGCATGTTCAATGGATGACTGCTCAGAATATGGCTGATACTCTCATAGATACTATTGGAGCATATTACATTGCACATGACCCAGTGAAGTTACATACCTTCAAACTGACTAGGAGTGAGTTGAAAGTGATTTTAAGGGATGCGTTTCCAGCGAATCACAAGTCGGAGTTGACTGAAATGATAGATGATTATGTTAATGAGAGACGTAGAGGGTATCTACATCACATCTTAACAAAAGCCCGTATGGAAAGAGATACAGGATATTACGTGTGTGAGTCACTTGCATTAAGCAGATCAACGAATACACGTTACGCAATACGAAAATCAACCAGGAATACTCAAACACAACTTATAAGTGCTTTTGTTACACATACTTAATTGTGATATCGATGACGGGTTTCCGAGTTTTTCCTACCAGGTATCACGAATGAATTGCCTGTTATATTATTATATTGTGGTGTTGTGTAGTTATTAAAGAGATTGGCAGAGTCTCGTTAGAAACTAAAAGGGAGTCATCACTTCTTCTCCCTTTCATCGAATGCCTCTTGTCCGAGAGGGTAAATGTTGATACGATTTTTGTTTTCACCAATAGCCTGCCGTTGAGTCGCTACAACGGCAGGTTATTCTATTCTTACATCAACATTATTCTATGCCTCCGCTTGATATTGCATTAGCAAAATCACTGACTGGAGTTACGCTACCTGATGCAGATATCCAGGCAATGATTGATACCGCGAAGGAAATGATTACGAAACGATTCGCGGCGTTTCCTCACATTCCTATAGAATTAATAGATAATGCGACCTTGTATCAATTTTTCATTCTGCTTCTCACCAGGTATCGTTTCGATGGAACATTTGAGATTCAAACTCTGGAGTATACTCAACGCACCGATGTGACGAGAGCCATTCAGGAGTATGAAGATATTCTGGATACTATAGAAGAAGAGTTGCAGCGGGACGTGAGAGCATTCGTTAGAATGACAAGTAAGGTTCATCCATGACATATCCAAGACACATGTTAATTCATGAAATCATACGTCGTAGAGCCGTTACGAATCCAAATCCTACATATGATGAAGACGGTTTCATCAATAACGATGTATTTAGAGAGTATAGGATTCCTTGTAGGTTTGGTAAACCAAAGGATGAACTCAAAGATGATGTTCATACATTGTCCAGATACTATGCAGTAGTTTCTGTAAAGGATATGGAACAAATTGATGGCGAGTTTGTAGTCGATGCAAACTCAATTATCATGAGTGAGTCTTTTCCATATAATGGAACTTACACCGTTTTAGAAGTCCAGCCGACTATGAAAGGGCATGAACTATGTCACTATGTCTTGATATTAAGGAAACATGAATAATGGTATCGAAAAAAATTACCATGGATCAGTTAGTACCTAAATGCCATGTAGCGTTTGAAAACGTATCAAAACATGCTGCTAATAGATGTAGGGGGCTAATGGTTCAATATGTGCAAATTCCCGCTCAGAAGAATCTGGAGGAGTCTGCTGACACTATGAAACTTATCGGGTCTGTGCATACGAAAGTGTTCAAACAGTCTGATGGAGGTCTTACTGTTATAGTAGGATCCGAAGAACCTCATGCATTGGCACGAGAATATGGGTCTGGGATTTATGCAGAGAGTGGTGATGGTAGACAGACCCCTTGGTTTTGGCAGATAAAAACTGCAAAGTGGTCTCATATAACTGGGAAACCAGTAGGAACATGGGTTAAGACGTGGGGGCAACCGACTCCTGCTGGAAGAGAATACTATGGCAATATCCCTTGGCTTAGACCTGCATTTGAGAAAGGGCAGGGAAAAGTGAAGCAGGAATTGAAAATATATATTGTTAGAAAATTAAAGGAGTATTTAGAATGATAACGGCAGCACTTCGCAAAATCATTATTGATGGTGCTGGTACCGCATTACCAATCGAATTTGCAGATGAGATGGTATGGGTAGAGAGTATTCCCCAAAATCCAAAATACCCACAAATTCTACTCCATGTAGGAACGTCTGTTCCTCATGAGTATATTAGTAATACGTTTCGGGATACGGTTGATATCTTTATTTATGATGATGGAGTGAAAGATTCGGCTGGAAGGCGCTCATATCGTAGGTCTGCTGATGTCGTTAGTGATCTCATTGAATTCATCCACAGACCGCTGTTATCATGGAATGAAGGTTGGTTGAGGTCTGTTCAAATAAGACAGACGAGATACAATATTGATAAAATACGAGTGTTTAATGCGATGAACTGGGTTGATAATAAGTCTCAAGTTATAACCTATATCGTTGTAACACAAGTCGAATATCATACGATACGAATGCGATGATGCGAGTAAGCAATGTATGGACTCAAAAGGATCCATCATACGGACAATCTGGTATAGCCCCTGTGGATGCATTTCCTCTGGAATTTAAAGTTGAATTCCCACGTCCAAGAGATACTCCGAGTTATTCATGGAATGAAGTAGATCCAGAAGATGAAGAAGAGAAGGATAATGAACCATTACTTCATCTATGGGTTCCTTCAACGTGGGCTCCTGACCATGCATTTGATTTAACTGAAGCGGTTCATGATGAGCCGTATGCTATCGAATCTCATAACTCAAATATTCAAGGTGTTGCCAATCAGATAGAAATAATATATGGGCATGTCAACAGGCTTGATTCGTTTCAATATGATGAGTATCCGACGGAAGATTATTTTATCGAGTCTATTGGTTCGTTAGTTACTAATAGTGTGATACGAGTCAATAATGTATCTTCGATGTTTGCGATTTTTAACACATCAGATGAAGTTGATTTAAGCAATAGTGTGATAGCATCTGATATGCATTGCCATTTCACGAACGCTGATAACCTCTTTTTAAAAGGAGGGAATCTTATTAATGTTTCTCCTTACGCTCCAGAAACGGTTGAACTGGAGTCTACTCTCATAAAGTCTGAATATGAATGTTTTATCGATACTCCAGAAGAAGTCATATTAAACAATACCGTAATCAGAACAGAAGGGTTAGGAGCAGATATTACGTTCATGAACCATTCTGTGATTGAACTTGATAACACAACGTTTCTACAAGACACTCTGCTGCCAAATTCATTTCTTAATTCATCTGTGAAACTCAGGGCTCCTCCAGATTATTCTGGAGAGATGCATTGGCTTATCAATTACGATTCAGATGATTACCATTCAATCCCGAAATCTGGAGATTATATCATCTTTGGTGATTTGGAACCAGATCAGTTCGTCGGATTTGAGGATAATTTCATGGATACTCTTGGAGAGCCTAAACACTATTCCAAATTCTCTTTCACGTATCGTGGAACAAATATGGTTGGAAGTGCAGATGAATGGACGTATCGGCGTGCGAAATTTTACGCCGTAAACATATCTGATTCAATCGTTGTCAATATCGATATGGAAGGAAATGGTTACGTTGATCCATTCGGGAAGGTTCTCGTCAATCAGGGAAGTGATCTGATGATAAATATGGAACCAGACAAATGCTGGAAAATAGAAGATATTTTAGTTGACGGAATTCCCGTCAATTTTTAATTGAATCCAAAGTCTGGATATTCACCAGGCCAATAATTCCACCATAGCGAATCTGCAAAGAAATCGCGAAACTCCATTTTTACTTCTATTCCGATAGTAAAAGATAATGCTCTATTTTTAACGTACACTGTAGCCATCAAATCTAACAATCCAGGCAGACTTTCTCGGTGTCCTGGGGCTGAGTAGAACATATGTCTGATACCGACTCCAGAAACGTCTACTCTAACTAATCGAGGGTTTGTATCAATTGTATTAGACGATTCAAATGTTTTACTTCTATCATCTGGTGGGTGCATGGGATAAGAACCTTGGCCATCAATATAACCTTGAGTTATATCAGGAACCCAAAACCCAGGGGTTGCTCCTATTCCTTGACCACCAACAGTTGGAGAATCGACAATTATTTCATGATATTCATCTCGTTGATTATCAACAAAAAATTTAAACTTAAATCTTGCTCCCATTAAAGGATACCCCCAACGCCATCCGGTTGGTATATTTCCTCCAGGCGTTTCAATATACCAATCTCCTATAATTAATGGTATTGTAGATGTGAATCCTTTACTCCCATCGGGAAACCTATAGTCTATAATATGACTGTAATAGACGTTTTTATAACCATATTTAATAGCACGTGGAGGAGAATCTTGTGATAAATATCGATAGTAGGAACTATCAAACATATTCATCCATGTGATATTAATATCAAATCTACAAAATGTGAGAATTTCTGGATAGTCATAGACATCGCTTTCGAGCATTATTGCTCCGATATTAAACGGGATTACTCCTTTCGACATCTTATCTCCGAATATCTGTGTCCCTTTCGGAGTTAATACATTGCGTTTAAATGGCATTACATAACCTTCCTGATGTAAGTTCCATATGACGTACTATACCAAGGATACCCTGGAATATCGATGAACTCAACTCTACCAGTAGTTTCATTTAAAATAGGGAACCCATCGCTCATTTCCCACAGATTTTTAGAAGCGAGAAATGACTCGTAATTTTCTTCAGTTGAATAGTTTGGTTCACTATTGAATGAAATGATTTGTTTTGCGATATCGTCGATTATTTTGATAGGTTCTGACGTGAGACCTATTAATGCTGTTATTTTTTGAGTTACCAATCCACCATCAATTGTAGTGTTGACGGCTATTATAAGTCCATCCTCTCCTTCAAATCTGTAATACTCTCCGATGGCATACAATTTGACACCGACAGTTTCAAATTCTATTTGGTTTGCAAGACGGCTATAGTTATTGTAAATTTCCTCAGCGATTTCTTCTTCCCAATATGGGTCTAGTTCAGTCTGGTCTTTTACCCAAAACTGAGGAACTAGATTTTCATCTTCAGGTGCTCCTCTAGCAATATATGGAAACAAATCCGCAGTCTCTTCCCACGTTTCATAAACAAATAAGGCATTCCCGAAATTAGTGAAGCATTTTTGAAGACAAACTATTTCTTCAATTGACACTTCGGTATCACATATATCACCTTGCCATTGTGTTTTATGATTAGTACAGATATTTATAGGGAAACAATTCGGATCGTTGAATCTCCACATGTTGGTTTTAGGGATTCCATATTGTGCATTATTCGGAATGTACATTTCTGCAATCATTCCTTCTTCATAATCGTAATTTAATGGGTCTCCTCGTTTTTCAGTAAGAAAATTTTGAGCATATGCTCCGATTGGTGGTAAAAAGTAGCAGGAAGCATTTGTCTGGTAATAATCGTTCTCAAAATTATGTGTTATTTCTTCGACTTCAGTGAAATATTCTCTTTGATATTGCATATTATTATAATGAACATGGTCGAATTTCGGATTATATTCAAATGGATTGAATCGAATTTGTAATTTTGTACTATTTATCTCATCATAATTTCCGAGAGTTTGTATAAACCAGGGGTAGGCTACTCCAATATCATCATCACCCCACATTGGTTCATCCCAGATTTTTCCGAGTTGCAAATTCCAGAGTTGTTTCCCTTGGCACGGATTGATAACATCTTGAAACAAATGCCCAGGAATCCCTACAAATGGGTTATCTGATTCGATATACGTTTCGATCTCCCATACTTGAAGCATTGCGCCGAGTTCAGTATTATTCATTCGGTTCTTATTCAGGGAGTTTGCAATGAAATATGGGAGTTCTCTAATATCTTCATTGAGGGCTGGAGTAATAAGCATCGGTTCGATGTAAGATGGAGTTAATCGAACATAGACATACTCATTTCCAAGAGTTGGATATCGTGCTGGTTTACCATCAAATAGAAACGTTTCAGATGGAATTTGTTCCAATGCTATATTTATGATGCTTTTCGTGGCATTGTCAATATACGAATATGGTTCCCTTCCCATTGAGACGATTTCTACACCACCAATAGAATCGGTTTGGCGTCTACGGTTAGTATCGCTATAATTAAAGGTATAGTCTTGGTTCAGAGATTCTGGAGTTTCGCTGGAAGATGTAAACCCTTCCATGATATGTAATCCTCCAAGAGTGTCGATACACATTGCAGGAGGAGATGGAATCCAGGAAGAGCATATTGCTCTTATTCCTTGCATGAACGTTAGGTGTGGAGGCAAAAAATACGGAGTGTCCAGGTGAGTTATGTTAAATGATTCTGAATACGTGTCTGTAGTAATTCTAAAATCGGTTCTATTCAATAATCTCGCAATTGCTTTGCACGGATGGATTCCACGAATATTTCTCCCGAAGTCGTAACCGATTGAGTTACACACATAAAATTCTTCAAGTTCACCATTATCGTTTATGAATCCGAAATCTCTCATTGCTCCAGTCCATATAGGCTGGTCTCCGAGTGTTAATTGCAATTCCCCAAAATCGATGGTTCCAATACTGGATTCAGCGAGGACTCTCGTAGATTGGTACGCCACGAGTTCTACTGTGTATACAGAACCGCGTTTTTCTTGAATGGGATTTACTTCGCCGACGTATCCATAAAAGATATCTCCATCATGCTCCCATAAATCTGGAGCCCATGGAGGGTCTCCAGGGTCATTACGTAACCGCTGTCGATATAATACGCACGAACCTTCCAGTTCAAGGTTCCAGTGTCTATGAATGGTTGCTTTTAAACTACCGCCAACATCATAATATGATAATTGAACGATAATATTTTCGCAATATTCTGTCGCATCGACACCATTTATCTCAAATACTAATCGTTTAACCATTATAATAACATATTTCCTGTTTTTATTTCAGATGTCTTACAGATAACGGTTATTTCTTGTAATGAAGGGTCTGATTGTACAGCACTAAATGAAACACTTTGGATGTGAGTTTCTTTCGTTTCTAAAAAGAAATACCCACGCTGGGTTTGTCCATCGACCGGTGCTAGATTGTATCTCATACTTAATTCGACTGGAACATATTTTTCAGATTCCGTTGAATAGATATGTGGAACTCCGTTTAAATCAACGTATTCAACAAATGGAACTACACCTTTTGCTAAAGTTCCATATGATGATAAGTCGTAAGTAGTATGTTTGATGTTAATAGACGTGATTCCTTTAGAATCCGTTGATAATGTGAACATACATGGTGCTAGAGTTACAGTGGTATATTGACCAGGAGACAAATGCCCTGGTGTTAGAACCTTAAATGTAACTGTCGAACTAAACTGTTCTGAAGCATCTTCAAAAGACATCCCTTTGGTATTGATTTGGTATATTTTTTCTTGTGTCATGCTCCTACATGCCCTCTCATTGTTATTGCTCTACTTACACTAGCACCTGTGAGTGATGCCATTCGTTGTGGTTCATTCGTATCTGTATTGATAGTAATATAAATCGGTGCCTGTACAGTTGTTGCTTTCTGTTCTCCAACGCGTTGTGATGGAGTTTCAAATCCAAATTGTGCTGGAAACAAACCGTCTCTGATTGATTCCCATTCTTGTAGCATCTGTAGTTTTGAATTTAATTGGTCTATATCAATGATAGATTGTCTAATTTCTTCTCGCATTTCATTGAAATAATCAGCCATCTCATCAGTTGTTTTGATGATAATGTTTCGATTTTCTCCGATTAAATCAGTGAACCAGACAGTTTCATCACTAACGGTTGCAATAGCGTCTGATACTGGAGAATATGCTTCTGTAAGCCGTTCCAATTTGGTTGTTTGCCCTTCGATATAATCTTCTAATACCTTTGAGTCTTCCATTTTAAACTCAGTAGTCATTTGGATGACGGCTGGTATGGTATCTGGAGAAAATGATTTAATAGTATTATAAAGACCCATATAATCGTCATTTGCACCTGGAATAAATGGATCTAGAGATTCTGATCGAATCCATTTTAATAAATCTCCGAGAAGCCATAGTTTATCAAATGCTTTATCACTTTCATCATAGATAAATTTCATGAGATTTACGGTTGGAGTTTCTTCATATTTTTCAAGCACTTTTCCGATTCCCTCACGAACCCACTCAAGTGCTCCAACAGTGTCAAGTATATCAGCAGGTGTCATAGCAGCACCAATAACACCAAGCGATTTTGATCCAACAGCAAGTGATTTTGATAATACTTGACTTTTTAGAAGAGCAGACCCAAACTGTGGATTGATAACAATTTCTCCACCACCTTTAGCGAATGCTTCAGCAGCCTTCTCTGCACCTTCGTGAGCAGCCTTAGCAAGCAAGTCGAATGTAAGTTCAGTTTCCTTGCCAAGTTGGTCTATAACCTTTGGTAATTTGTACCACGAATCGAATGCATCAACAACATTCACACCAGGCGATTTCGCTAGGTCTTCAGCGAATGGACGAACTACCTGCTTAACTCCAGAATAAGGCTCTCCAATACGTTTAACGGTAAACTCAGTGCTTTCAGTAATAGCATTCGCGACTTCTCGCTGGAATCCTAGTTCATTTGCTCTAATTACTTTAATCGCGTCTTGTTCGTTTTTTGATATAATCTCTGTAAGTGCTTTGACTTGTCCTTCATGAGCGTCTTGGAGTGGTTTATACATGTCTTCGACATGCCATTGAGGCATTACATCGAATTCTTTAGGTTTCGGATTAAGTTGGTCATATGCATTCTCTAGTTTAATGTTATATTGCTCCAGTGCTCTCTTATCTACTTCAACTGGAACTTCAACTTTAATCTGTTGTTCAATGATTCTTGGAGATGTGTCCAATTCATCCAGATAATTACCAATCCATTTCTCATAATCAGGCTCTCCAGCACCTTGGAATATATCATCCCAGAATGGTTTGAGGTCTGTTCTAACAGCACCAGACTCTCCCATCTGTTTAACTGCTGCTTCTACTGCCGTATTCGATACGTCTGCTAGTTCATTTGTAAATGCTTTTGTGTCAGTTGGAATTGCTTGCATTAATCCGAGTAAAATAACATCACTAGCATCTTCGGTAGCAAATCCGCCACCAAACTCTTTAACTGCTTCTCTTCCTGCTTCTCTAAACATTATTCCCAGTTCTTCATCAGTAGCATCTCTGATGCCTGCTGCCCACGATTTAACTTCAACGTAGCCAATATCACCTAAATCAGACATCCCATTGTCTAATGCATCTACAAAATCTTCTGCCACATCAATTGCAACTTGTGGGATTTCTTTTAATGTAGTGTTAAATCTAGAACTAAACGCTTCTATAGCCGCGATATCTTCTTCAGATGTTGTGTCGAATATCGTTATTGCGGGTGGTTTAGTAAATGATTTCCAAGCATTCCATCCTGCTTGAATTGGGTTCGTTATAGTTTCTGCAAATGTTCCAAAAAGTTTTGAAATTTCATCAAATAAATACATCGTATTTTCATAGAACCCTTCTACTGCTCGTGCCCAGGCAGAAAAATCTAAAGGTTCTCCTACCAGAAATTTTCCAAGATTCTGTAATATTTCCAGAACTCCAACGGCAATTAGATATACTGGATGAAGTGCTTCATATATCACCTGCCACACAGTAATATCTGTAAATGGAATTTTCAATTCTCCCATTGTACGAAGCCGTTCCCATCCTTCAACTATAAAATCTACAAGTGATTTGAGTTGATTTCTGAAAACCATTGCTCCAATTGTAATAGCAGCAATGTATGGAGCAACTGATAGAGCTCCACGCAGAAACAACCCAAATCCAATTGATGCCGCATATCCAATATCTTTTACGATTTCTATAATTCTTCCAATAGTCACTCCGTGCTTGACTAAGATGGCTCCGACTCCACCGACGGTTGCGGCTATAGTATTAAATGCGCTAATAAGACTAGCAGTCCAGACTATCACTTTTGATATTACAACTCCAGCAGCTAATACAGGTGCTATATCAATAGCAAATTTACCAATTTCATCCCAGTTGACTTTAGTTACCCAGTCTGCTATTCCTTCTAATGTTGGAAGTAATTTTTGTTCTAATGTTGGAATGAAATTGTTTTCTAACCATGGAAGTAACTTTTGTTCTAAAACAGGTAGTAATTTTTGCAAAACGGGAAAAAATGATTGTCCTATTCTAATACCAATTTCAGATAGATAGGCCATAGTCCTATCCATTTCATATCGAATGAGTTGTTGATTCTTTTCAAACTCAGCTTCAGTTTTTCCGAATGAATGTGCAATTCTATCTTGGATCTTAAGAATATCGTCTTGATTCTCATGATAAAAGTTTGCAAGTCTTGTCGATTCTGGAGCAGTATATGCGAGACCTGGTTTTGCTTTTTTTGAAAAGTCTTCTGCGTATTTTCCAAGCATTTGCCATAATTCATTAACATCTTCCATTTTGTAGAGATATTCAGACAGCGTCATCCCAGTCAATTCTTCAATTATATCATTGATAGGAGTCCCGAAACCAGTCATCTCATCTAAGAATAAGCGCAAATCTCGCCTACCATCTTTTTTGATAGATTCGGTTGTTTTTAGAATTTCATTTAATTGTTTGATCCCTGATGATTTGCTTAAATCAATGTCAAACGAACGTTCTAAATCGGATTTAAGTGTATTGAAATTCTTAATTTGATTTTCCGCTTCTACCTTATCTACAATACTGAGATTTCCAGTTGCAAGCATATCTTGCAGATGCATAATATCTTTTTGAGCATCTTCAAATTTGTATAATGTATCAATGTATTCATTCGTTTCACGATCTGTTAAACGAACCAAATCCTTTACGTATTTTAATTCAGCCCCCAAATCGACCGTGTCTTTAAATAGAGCATCAAATCCTAATCCTTTATTTAAAATTTGAAAGTTCTTTCCTAAATCATTTGCACCGTCTTTAGCGTCTAATAGAGTTTGAGCATAATTTAGAGCGGATAAATGTCCTTTTTCCATCGCATCTGCAATTACATTGAGGCCATCAATCCATTGATTTGTCATATCAATATTTTCGCCGAAACTCTCTCCTAATTGTTTAGGAACATACGCATATCCATCTATTTTACTAAGTTCATCATAAATTAAAGCAAGATTGTCTGCAAATGTTTGAGGTTTATCAGTAGCATCCAATGCGTTATAGACTTTAACGATAGAATCGACAACAGTCTGATCTATCATTTTAACATCAGTATCTCTAATGTTGTCTAATCTCCACTGAATTTGTTTCAAAACAGATTCAGCAGTCCAGATTTTCTCCATACCTTGAAATTCTGGCATTGTCATCGACTGTTTAAACCCAGTCTTAATCATGGCTTCTTTAAAAACAGTATTTACCTTTGACATTTCTCTCGTCATTTCACGAGATGCATGACGAAGTCCAACACCAATTAAATCCTCAGCAAACCCACCGAGAACTTTAAGAGCGGTAAATACTGACGCCATTTCGTCAAATGCGATGTTTATATCACGCATCGGCTGGACTAATTTATTGAATACCGTAGCAGTTCCAGCCTCTAATTTAAGTCCGCCTTCGCGTATAGCCATGATTTTATCAAGAACATCATCAGAACTCATATCATATGCTACAGCGACATTAACGGTAATGTCAGTTAGAGACTTTAAATCTTGTTTAAGGTTATATGCAGCCTTAGATAAGTTTTCGATAGAAGACGCTCCAAGTCCGCGATGCATTAACGCATTCGCAGCAGCAGCAAGTTCTGAACGCATTAGATTTGTATTTCTAGCTGCATTCATAACATGGTCGCGAAGTTCCTGGGCTCCTTCTGATGATAGCTTCAACCATCTAACAGACTGGAACATCTCAAATTCAAAATCAGATGCCGCTTTAACAGATAATGCTAGAACAGACGTTAGTCCAGTAAACGCAACTGCTAAATTTTTATTGATAAAAGAATTAAGGTCTTTTAGAGCACTTTCATGCGTTCTAACAGCAAGCGTTGCTGCTTTAAACCCTTTAGTCAAATTGTTCTTTAAGTTTAAAACAACGGAGATTACAAACGCCTGCTGAGCACCTAACATGATGCTCAAGTATCTGCTTTTAAAAAATAAAATTGTTGTTACTACTTTTTCGGTTCACTATAGAAGATAAATAATTGCGTCTCAAGTGGGAGTTTCCCAAATTCATGCGGGAGTATACCCCACTTAGAAAGTAAATAATTGAGTCCTTGACCCATCTTACTTTCGGCGAAAGTTTTTCGTCTTATCTACTCTAGTCTGATTCATCTTCATAATCTCTTCTTGGAGGAATGTGAAATCACGAACAGTCATCGCATTGAGTAATTCTAATGTAACAATCTCATCAAGCGCCATTTCTGCTATCCATTCAGACATAGGTTTCTTAGCCTTTTCATCTTCTGGAGCATTCATAATTTCCTGGAGTTCTCCCATTGTTAATGGTTTAAACTTCCATATAACGCCATTCCCGAAATTAACAACAATCGGTTCTGATTCAAATAGCCCAAGAATTCTAAGAGCCTCTGGAGGTAGCCCCTTCTGTTCTGGAGGAGCCCCAAATTGAATATTGTATTTGTCTCTCACTTCGTCGCTTATATAGACTAAATCACTAGCATCTTCTGCTTCGATAGTTCCTCGTTTTGGAAGTTCCATATTATTAATATGTATTAAGACTATAAATATTATGACGTTTTCAATGAGTCTTCCAGACCTTGCAAACTTCATGAATTTTATTTCTCTAGATAGGGAATTTTGGCCATTCATGAAAGTCTTATACCTAACTAAACAAAACCAACCTAAATCTACCGTATTTGCGGTAACTCCAGACATTGATTGGTGTGAACGTGGAGGCGGGGGGAAAGTTAAAGGATTACGATGTGATTATGTTCATAAATCAGGTAAAGGTAAAGACAATATGCAAAAAGAAAAGTTGTTTTTATTAGAGTTGCTAACTAAAGTCCAATCGGAATATTATTCTTAAGGCGCTGGTGGCTTTCTGACCATATCTCTCTGACCCGCATATCCAACAGTTGCTTCAAGATCTGCTGTATACACATCGTTATGAGCCAGGCTCCTGCTGATATTAGTAAATGTCACATTAATATATGGATAATATCGACTAATCCACAAATCTCCACGAACTGGGTCTAATGAGACACGTATTCCCATCATAGCAGGAATTGTGTTCATCCTTCCATCAAATACCCACATGTTTCCAGCCGTTCCTGCAACTGTTTCTGGAGCAGGCTCATATCTTCCTCCAGCTAAGTAGAAGAACTCTTGCCCTGCTGAAAGCATTGCAAATGTTACTTTCACGTCAACACCACCAGATACTTTGATTGGAGTTTTCTGACCGTGAACGTAAACAGTACTCTCCTGAACGTCTACTGATTCTGATATATCTTGAGACGTAGCAAAATGTCTCGCTGTTACATGTGGATCTGGACTTGTCCCTATTTTAACATAAAATAATTCCGCAATCTTTTCAGATAGTTTCGCTGTGTCCCACCAATCATCTGGTTTTGTTACAGTTACGCCTAAAACGGTCTCTGTTATAAGGGCTTTCTCAATAAAATACCATAGCACGGATGAACCATGAGTCAATGCTGAAGGTAAAACTTCTGGTGGTTCTAATTCATATAAAGGCATATTTCAAATTCTCCTAAAACCTAATGGCAACCGCTGCCATCGAATTGCTCTCTACCCATCCATGACCAAACCGACCTGTAAAGACAATGCCTGCTGCAATGTCACGAAGTGGGTCTTCATAATTTGTCATTTCTATCGCACGTCTAGTACCAAGTCGCTGAACATGATACTTAGAGTACAGAATTGCTCCAATATCTCCAGCATTTGCAAACGCCAAATTCCTGTCTGTTACGATTGACGAGATGGCTGGATCATTGTTTGCAGGTATGTTGGAGACATATGCCTTAAGACCGAGATATGGTGATGGTATATTGGCTCCTGTGAGGGCTGAGGCAGATTGCTCATGTGCGGTGATATATCCAGACGTCATTTCATCCAAAAGAATGCGCTCATATTCAGGGCACATTAGGATTGTATCAGGCATATATCCCGCGATTTTAATATCTGTGATTGCTTTGGATATAGCGAGACGACCCTGATTCACACCAGCGGTATCATGAAACTGCGTGACACCTCTTAGCATGGTTGTGAGAGCATCCTGAGTAATCTTGTTCTCAAGCATCTCACCAGCACCAGCGATCTCATCTGCAACTACATCCCACATCTGTTCCTCAACCATCTCAGATGAGATGAGAGGAGCTTCAGCGATTTTGATTGCATTGAGTTCAACACTTGTGTACTGACCAGATGTGATCGGGATGTCTGCCAATTCTGCTACTTCACGTGCGAAACCTCGTGGAAGACGAACAGGAATCCTGGTGATTTCAGAAGGCATGTCCACTGATTGGATGGCTTCTCTCATTACTTTGGTGTATTCTCCACCAGTCATCATGGTATCAAGAATGACATCTTCAATAAGACCGATTTTCCTGAAATCATTTGACGTGAGCAGTTGACGAACTGAAACTACCTTATCTTCAACTTCATATCCCAGATTGCGTGGTATTGCATTGAGATACCTCTTCTGCTGAAGTCTGGTAGGATCATGAGCACATGACATTATTTCCTTGAAATAGTCACGAATATTATAATCGACTTGACCATTGGCTTCCATTATACACGCCCCTGCTGGATGTAAACTCTTCCCCAGGTTCCTGCTGGTATTTCTTCAGTTGCCATTCCAATGACATAATCTCCAGTAGTTGTGGTAGCAGCGATTGCTCCATCAAGAATTCCTTTGACAGAAGCCCCTGGAATGATGGTTGCAGCACTGCCATTATATAATGTCAGATGGCCGTCCATAACTACCATGATTGGCTTATGGTTTCCTGGTTCATTTTCAGGTGCATCCCTGGTCTCATAGACTACTCCAAGAGATGGATGGTTATCTGCTGTTGTCGGAATTACTTTTCCATCGGTATTTAACTTGACAACCTGCCCTTTGATAGTTGCAACAGCATGTCTATACGTGGCAGTATAAACTAGTCGTAATACCGCTTGTTCCCATGATGGGTTTTCAAAAAAAGGCACTTATCTCATCCTCCTTGCACTTCCATTCACCAACTCTACTCTACTTCGTGGTAGAATAAGGTCTGCTTCCTGGACGTCTGCTCCGAGATTTTTCGTAATTGGTTCTGGTGGGTCTTTCTTTTCTTCAGACACTTCTGGTTTTGCGAGTTCCTTCACTTTAGCCTTGCAATGAGGGCATGTATCTGCACTCATATTCAAACTTGAAGAATCATCAGTAGATGAACCTAAAGACTCACCGATTAGTTCCTCTACGACAGTTTCAAGTTCAGATACACGGTCATCTATATTGACGACCTCCTCCTCAACCATCATGAGTTCCTGGTCTATTTGCTCTACAACAGCCTCTAACCCCGAAGGATCTCCACCGATCTCTAGTGATCGATATCTCTTGTTATTCCTTCTACGCTTTAGAAATTCTTCAAAAACATCTCTTGAAGTCACGGGTTCGTTAAAGGATGCACTACGGTTCCGTAACGTACCCGTAGTCCTTCGTTCATGTTCGCGAAGACTCATCGTGTAATTGTTAGTATTCGCATTATTTATGGGTTTCTTTTGGCAAGTAATATCTATATCTTGGTTTCTATTAAGACGCAATTTACATGACTCACATGCTCCCATATCAACTAACGCAACTCCCAGGAATTTGATATCTGTTACTTCAAATGCCTTTTTGCTATCTATCCAATGCTCATATACTTCGATTTCAGACGATACATCATTATATTTGCCCTCGCGCAAATCTCGTATTACTTCCTTACTGGAATCATTAAGACCATGGAATAAGAAATCAACGATGATGGCGTCATTCTCAAATCTGGGAGTGTGGATATTCGCAATTCGGTCTTTAGATGAGACTCGTGTTTTGGGGTCAGTATGGTCTACCCACACTCCAGTATCGACCCATTTCGTGGCACATGTCTTTAATACCTCTTGTGGAATGTAAAAGTTCGTTTTTTGGAGCGAATCAGCCGTTTCAACTGTATCCAGTACGCGTACACCCTTAACAAGTAAAGCGTCTCCAACCATCTCAAAATTTCTAGGAAGTGCATATTCTGCCAACCTTCTCGTAATAACAGCATCTTTTGTCATGGTGATGAATATAATGTTGATGTGTCTAATAATCCTCTGTCGTGTGGAATCAATATGCATCTGCATCTATCATGTGCTGGACAATCAGGAGCCTTGTCAATCGGATATGGAGACCCATCAGCATTCGCAACACATTCTCCACAGACTTTCTCATCATCAGCCGTAAACCAATCTACTTCCTTTACAAGATACTGATGATACCTTTCATCCATAGCCTCATTGACGAACTCCATTACGATAGTTCTTGAGTAGAGGTCAGATGCTATTTCAGTTTCTCTTTCTAAAGCATCTATAAGTTCTGCTTCAATGAGACTCCATGGCTTCTTATTCTCATATCCATTTTTGACAATCCCATGAGCCTTCTCATAGAACCTGGTGTCGATTCTTGAGAAAATTGATGTTATTGTATCATCAAGCCTCATGAAGTTCCTCTCATCCTCTGGTGTGATTGTGACGGGACGAGACACTCCAAGCAGACTGTCCGCGAATGTTATTCCATGAGAATAGGCTACTTTAAGAATATCTCTTAAATCATCTCTAACTTCTTTAATAACATCAGTTAAAGACTTGAATCCATCTCTAAACGATAAGTTTCTCTCCCACGTTGGGTACTCTGGATAGTATTCATTTGTAGTGTAATATTCAATAAGTAAGTCAGTGTACTGATAGAAACACTCTACGAATAACTCCTCAATCCATGCTGATTGAGATGGATCGGTGTCCTGACGTAAAAGAGAGAGATTGATCATAAATTAATAGGAGTTGGTATATACTCTATAATATTCCGCATTTTGGTATGTGAATTTCTGTGCTTTTCTCGTCTCTAAAACGCCTCCGAATTCATATGTGAAATTTGAAATGTATTCTGGAGTTCCTAATGCTGTAATTATATTCGCATTTGCTCCAACTGTATATACCTCGTGCCCAGAAATAACCATAAATTTACCAGATGTCGGCATATCATTAATAGTCATTGTTGATGAATTGCTTATCCAATATAATTGAGACCCAGCATATTGCAATTTAATTTCACAATTTTTCATTATTGTCCAATCCATTTTAAAATAATAATCTAACGAATTTTGTTCTGTTAACTCTATAATAACGTTATCAAACACTTCAAACGGAATAATATTACCTGTCCCAGGTGCAGTATAGTTAACCAATTTCGTTGATTCAATCTTACAATCTTTCAATGCACGCAATCCAGACATATCTTCAAACATCCCCCTGCTCGTATTAGGAAACTCTGCCGTATGTTTAAACTCTCCGCCAGTGATATACAAATATGATTGCGAAGATGACATACTTGCTGAAAGTAATGGACGTGATGAATGCTCATATTTTCCACTTCTAATATATAAATTACTACCTGGATATGAGCCATATCTTGACCCAAAGGTTGAAATCATAACATCCTTAAAATCACAATCAATGAGTTCACCAGCAATAGTAAATGCGCCAAGCCCATTTCTGCCGTTAATCGATCTAAGTGTTACATTTTTCAATGTTATTTGACTAGATCCAATACTATCAGTACCGCTTCGCACCAGATATGTATATTTTGCAACACCTTTCGCTTCAGTGGTTATTTTTACATTTTCCATGTCTCCCCGAATCAAATCCACTGCATATCGCGTTAAATTATTATTATCACCATCTATTGTAAAATATATCTCACTATCTCTCATTCCGGTGATATTCATAACAACCATCGTCTGTTTAATATCATCAGTATATACATTTGCATTCAAATTCATTATATCAATTGGAGAATTAATGCATATTATATTTGTATTATTTTTACAATCAAGCGTTGCATCTATATACGAAGATAAAATGTATGTTAATGGAAATTCTTGTTCTGCAAATTTATAATTGCCAGGTTCTAATAATATGAGAGACAGGTTTACAATCCCATACACATCACCATCTACCCATTTATAATACTGTTCACATTCTGGTGGTTGAGGATATCGAATTATATATGACCCATCGTTTCCGATACATCCACAATCTCCATAACATGACGCGTCGATAACATCAACACATTGAGAATGAAGATAATCTCGTACCATATAAACTCCACATTTATACGGCTCAATTGTGAATCTATATGATTTTGCGGGTAGAATTGCTGATTGCATTTGATGATTAACAGGAGTTCCATAATCCTGAACTCTTATTACAATAACATCATCATGCTCATTATCTCTACATAAATATATGTTGTCTCCATGAGCAGCAATATATCTATCATCAGAATCTCCAGTAAATGGAATCATTCTCGTAGTATAATTTGAAGTATTTCTAACGTCTATTTCACATACTTGAGTTCCTCTCCCTGAAACATATAATCTCCCATTAATCTTAGTAATATCTAGAGCCATTTCAAGTGAGGTGTCTGCAACAAAATTAATCGCGCCAGTGTCAATATTCATAGAATATACAACCGCTGTATATGGAGAAACCATATTTGACTCTGTCAAAATGTAGATCTCATTCCCATACCCTATGACCCCCCTCAGATTCGGATGAGCAGTTAATATTGGATCCGTAATAGTACGAGTTACCATTTTCGTTGCAGGATCAAATCCCATAAGATGAGCAGAAGTCTCTGGATGCGTTCGTCTGCATATGTACAAAACATCTTCATGTTCAGTAATATATGAGGCCGCAATTGGAGGTATTGAAACATTTTCAACAATATTGGTTGAACAATCTAAAATGTCGATAGTTGGTGCTCCAATAAAATATATTTTCCCATTATATGCACAACAATTCAATCTTGATGTAGCATCCCCAAAATTAATTTGACTCGCTTGACCAGTATTTAAATCTAAAACATCGGCATAATCACAAACTTGATTCCCTCCACCTACAAAAACAATCGGTAAATATAATTTATCATTATAAATACTGAACCCGTACCCCCATGTTCTGTCCGATGGTAATCCACAAATCTCGTTTGCTGGAGCAAATTTAAATTTAACGAGAACGTCAGTGTCTTTCATTATATTTTTTAATCTGTATGTTGTAACTGCCATCTTAATAACCTCTAATAGTTTTTTCAATAGTTCATGGAGAAATGACATCTATACCTCGATTTGCGTTTCCACCAATTCCGCCTCTCATACAATATAAACTGCCTTTATATTCTCCAATCGATTTCCATTTACTTGTCAGTGGCATAGTAATCGTTATAAAAGAATCGCTTTTTATATCATATGCATATATGTAATTCGTATTGTTAGTATCAATATAGATTCTTCCAGCATAAGCATAAACCCATTCCCTTGCTTTACTATCTGGAATCGTTATTGTCGATAATAATTGAGTTTTAATGTCATATATGTCCAACACATCACTATATCCATTCGCTTTTGTATTAATGATATATATTTTATCATCGTAAATAGTCATATTCACTCGATTTAGAGCATATGGCAATGCCACGTGTGGTAGCATGATTTTATTTCTAATATCATACCGTATCAATATTTCGGGAGTTAATACATATAAAATACATTTATAAACCTGCAATTTCTTATAATTTGTATATAACGTTGTAATATTCGATACTTCTAGAGTTTTTAGATTTAAAACTTCAATCGAATAGTTATTTTGTGAACATATATACATATTATCATTGAAAATTGTAGCATCCATTCTATGCCTCGTAGATGCTGACCCTAAATCAGTTAAAGTTGATACACCTCCTGTGGATGGTGTGTAAAGATTTATAACTCCTGTTCCAGTACTAATATAATTTAATTGCACAATAAGCACAACACCATTATATAAAAGAGGCAACTTCATACAACTCGAATGAACATTTAATTGAATAAGAGATGGTGAACTCGATTCTAACACATATTTTTCAATGGTTGTGCCAGTATTTGCAGAACTTATATATAAAGTATCATCAATAGCACAAAACCACCTTCTTTGCTCCAAATTTAGAGACGGTTGATTTAAAAATGTTATTCCTTTAGTATTAGTTGGTTGTGGTATAGTTGAAGGTGTCTCGTTTTGTTCACATAGATCAAAACAAGTATTAATTAACTCTTCTTTCGCCATTTCATTTCTCCACTACAAATGGTACAGATACTCCATCCACTAATATCTCGTCAATCTTCCAACATTTTGCTGGTTCGATTTCTATGTCTAAATAATCGTACTTGAATACCCACTGCTCTCCAAGTGGTGATACTTCCCCTTCACCTTCTTTAGAGATGGTTACCCATTTTGTTCTCGGCTCTGGCTCTGGTATCTCACATAACTTGAAATTAGTTAGACCTGGATAATCTTCCTTTTTATAACTACGAATCGTTACGCCAAGATAGAGCCTTCCTTTGAAATCCTCTCCATAAATGTACTGCTGTGGAGGATCGAACACATACGTTGGCGTTGGATCCCCGTTCCAGGTGAAAAATCTCTTGCTAGGGAATGAGCCTCCTGGATCAAACTCAGATGCAAACCAATCTCCACTTTGTACGATAATTTGTGTTATTCCGACGAAATCCTTGACATCTGGATTGACATAATCAGCAACAAATCCAGTAAATCCAGCAGGCATATCCCAGTTTTGATTACAAGTATTAAACCAACCAGTGCATATCTTTGTTAATCTAATATTGCAGTGAATATTTTTCATATTAGTATACCCTGGCATTACGCCATAATGCATACTAACTCCAGTGAACGTCTCTCCTAATGGATCTTCGTACTCATAGAAACATAAAATCGCTCTTCTAGATCGCCCACATACTCCACTATATCCAGCGCTAAAAACGTAACCATTATCTAAGCCAACAGCCCCCCAGCCAAAACTATATCCAATTTCTGGAGCTGCTATGTAATGATCTAAATATTCACCAGGGCATACTGACCATCTATCTGGAGTCCACCAAAACTCTAATGCGACAAAGAAGTAAGGATTATCTCCAGGATCTCCTACCGCTTCAACTAAATCATCATAATCAAACGTAAAACTATAGATATCATAATTATTTTCTCCACCCATTCCAACTGCACACGATTCTAGCCCTCTACGGAAATTTATTTGTTGAGTTAATGCTGCCGTTATATTAGCACTAACTGTCATCGCAGACACACAGAAATAAACTCTGATTTTTGTATCTTTAGATAATGTCTGCTCACCACGATATGCCGTATGTACAGTCGGATCTGGATCCGTCATCGTGGATAGCCAATGCCCAACCTTCCAACTCGCAAGATCTTCTGGTTCTCCAGCAAATACAGGACATGATAATTCATCCTCATATTTAGCGGTAGACCCTCTAGTTCCAAAATTGATAACATAATATCCATCTTCTATTGATGGATACTCCTGCTCATTGGTTACTGCTTCATTGAACTCAACGGTGTCATAGATTTCTATTTCACTATCAGTTTCGATATCTCCAGGTCTGTATGACTTGTCGAAATTGGCATTGAACTCAATTGTATCATAGACCTCAATTTCATTCTCCTCATCTCCTCCACCAGAATCGTTTCCGCCATCATGTTCCATGACTTCATTGAAGAATATCCAGTCCCAGATATTGACGTCATTCTCCTGACCACCAGGTAAGAACTCAACTTTCTGTTGCATTCTGGCATTAAACCAGACTTCATCGAATATCTCAATCTCACTATCTGTAAGAGCGTCTCCAGGACGATAGTCCTGATTGTGATTCGCATTGAATAGAACTGAATCGAATGGATTAGAATCATCAGTGATATCGATATAGTCCTTCTGATATCTCGCATTGAATTCGATAATATCGAACATCTTGACGAGATTCTCAGGTGGAAGGACGTCTTTATCTGCTACAAGACAATCATTGAAATTAACACTATCATATGGCTTGTTAATATCAGAAATATCTTGATGGAGTCTCTGATATTTGGTGTTAAACCAAATTGAGTCATATATCGTGACATTGTTTGGATGGTCATCATTTCCTCCTAATGCAGTTCCAATGGCATTGAAGATGATTGTGTCATGAGGCTTACTATCATCAGATATGTCGATGACGGTGGGCTGTGCTTTAGCATTGAACCACAGAATATCATGCGGTTTAGAATCATCAGAAACGTCCTGAACAAAATTTTGCTGTTTAGCATTGAATAAAACTGTGTCTAAAACATCTTCATCTCGCTTAACCTGTTGTTTAGCATTAAACCAGATTGAATCGATAACATCTTCGTCTAATTTAATTTGCGACTTCGCATTAAACCAAATAACATCATTAACTACAACGTCATTTGGATCTGCTCGTCCAAAGTAATGAATATAGTTCGTATTGAACTCAATTGTATCATATAATTGAATGAAGTTATCTTCAGGTAAGATTACAGGTGGGTTCTTATCAAGTTCAGCATTGAAATTAATCGTGTCGTAAACATTCGGTCTATTTTCTTCTGGTATGATTATCGGAGGTAAGTCACCTCCTCCCCCGCTTGCTGCGCTAGGAATTCCGCCCTTAAAAGGAATCGCTGTTACGATTGCCTCAATTCGCTCCGATAACCATAGTGACATTACGTCACCTACGTGGATGTAACTCTAATAGACCAGGCAACAGTCAAGATAGAACCCTGAGGTACTTCTCCAACTTGAAACGTAAATGGAACAAGTCCTGGAACATCATTCGCCGCAATTCGTGCTACCGAATATTGTTTTGCTGAAGCCGTGGTATTTGCACCTCCTGGAGAATAAGACCATTTTGCTGTCTTATGAGGATCCAATCCTGTTAAAACGAGGCTCAACTCTTGCACAGGTGTTATTGATGGTAAATCCCATATTCCTCCAGTTTCTCCAACAATTGATGTTGCAGTCCAAGTCGCCTCTCTTATAGTAGCAGTCGTATCTGATGGGGTTGCCGTAAGCGTATTGATTGATGTTCCAATTACTCCAGTTCCACTAATATCTGTCGCCGTTCCAGTTGATCCGACTAAAATTTGTGCAGTTCTAGACATACATGGGACATAATTTAAACCTGCCTGTCCTGTATTAACTTCACTCAATGTTAATATGCTTATCAACATCTTTACAAACTGTGTAAAAATCTTATTTTTACTTTCTTGATGATGAATAACTTCTCCATTCTTGTCGATTATTGTTATTTTAACGTTAGATTCAAATCCAGTCATGCGCCAACCTCCGCAAATCTAACTACCCATGTAACAACTAATGGTAACTCAGTATTCGGATTAATAGGGAAAAATTGTGCACTATCAGTTGCATTAATTCTAGCTGATAATGATATCCCTGGTTTTGTAATTCCCACATCTCCTCCTGGAGATATGGGAAGCTGTAAATTGTGCATGAAAAATCCAAGCTCTCCAATTGTAGATGGCCATGATGCAAACGTTCCAACAAATGATAACGAAGGCATTGGCAATGTCCCTTCATTAATATAATTCATTATAGTTGATTGAGCATTTACCTGGCCTGTAAGACCTGTTTCTGATCCTGTATTACCTGCTGTACTGGATCCAACGGCTAAATAAAACCCATACATATTGATCTGAGTGTATGAACCAGAAGGGTACGATCCCGAAATCCTCCCACCTAGCAACATTTTTAATATCCCATTTAAACCAATATTAGTCCACTTGTTAGGAATATCTTTCGCTAATACTATACCATCTTGTTCGATTGTAACGAACCCATTCATTTCTAAACTCATGAGAAATCACTTCCTGATAATAATCTTGTAACTGCAAAATATGCTATGTTAGAATCCGTTCCTTCTAACATGAAATTAATAGTCGATTCTGGTGGAACAAATATAGTTTCCATTGTGTAAGCATCCTGCGTTAATGCGTTCCCACGATTTAACAATACAGAATTCCTAATATCATCTGATAAAGCAATTCGCATCCATAATTTTTCGGAATTAGCAGAAATTATCACTGCAAGATAAACTCCTCTCCCACTACCTTTAACATGAAACTTCACATCCGAAAGTTCACGACTGCTTACATTTATTTCAGAATACAGTAAAGCAACTGATTCTGGTCTATTAGCATCAATTTCAATCATTCTTTCTCACTCTAATCTTTCTTCTTAAAAATCTATTAGTCTCTACAGACTTGAACCCTGTAGCATTATACGTTCCCCGTTCTTTCGGAGGAAGTTTAAGTTGTTCTCTAATCCAATCCTCGCCAACCCAGAACGGATTGAGCGGATTCGCGGCCATTAACTTTGTAATAATATTAGCAACATCTTCTAAATCTGAAACAGATGGCTTTTCAAATATAAACCAGCACACCCCCTTCTTTCCAATATAACGATTTACAACTTGCTTCGTTACATGATTGGAGATTGTTGCTTGATATCCATAGATTTCATCCCTAAATGCATCCATTCTAGAGATAGCAGTATTATCAGTTGTTCCTATTCTGATTCCTAGCATCTCAGCAGGTATTCCTGAATCCACAGACGTTGATAATACTCCAAACTCATGATATTGGCGGGCTTCTACTGGTTGAGTATCTATTGGTTTGATATTGATATCGTGAGACGTTACGTAGTCATCATCAGGAGATACGTCTTTAACGCCTTTAGCGTATTCATCGACCTGAACTTCAGTAACGTCTTGATCTTCTCTTCCTAATTGATGATGAACCTTAGGAGTCCCATGTCGATATATTCCTGTTTTGATGGATTGTCTGACTTCTTTGTACACATTAATTCCATCAAATGCCAATTTGAGAACTGATACGCCATTTGGGTCATATGAGTCAATCGCGGTAACCCATAGAAGAGCCTCTGGAGGAATCTCTTTATGTGCACCGACTCCATTTTGAAGAAAATGTTTGATTCGTCCATAATCATCCTGTATCGCAACGAACTGTGAACCATCTCGCTTAAGAACCTCAACTGGTGTGTCTCCATCCCAGAGAACCTCACATACTCCATGACCGTAAACTATGGCTTGAGATATGATGAAGGTGAGCCAACTATCTATCTCAAGATCCTCAAACATATCCCGTATTTCTTCTGCTAACGTGAGAGTTTCTGGATTATCATCGATAGTTTCGATTACCCATCCTCTACGAGATATTAAAAGAGCGTAAATAGCGACTATTCTCCAGGCTACTCCACCATTCTCATACGTTTTCTTTAACTCAGCGATATCTGCGCTAGTATAAAGTGTGTTATGATGAACTCCTCCTCTAACGCCTCTAACCGTTGTTAGCGGGGTTCTTTTCACAGTTGGTTGAGATCTGAATGAATCTCTAAATCGCGCTCCCAAAGCCTTAACGGACGTGACGAGAGTCATCTTCGATTAACTCCGATTATCTTGAAGATTCCTTTACGTAAAGACTTTTCCGTGAAATAGTTCACTCCCTGAACCATCGCATCCATTCTGTCAGGTGACCATTTATTTGTCGGTTCCCATTCGCACATTTGAGCCTCTAACTTGTCTAAATTACCAGTAATGTGTTTAACCAGCCCTCTCTCATAATGGGTAAAGACTGGTTCAGCCCTTGCTTGTTTCGATATTTTGGATTGTATACCTTTGTATGCTATATTGTCATCGTATTGACGTAAGACGGTTTCTATCATATCGCCGCCAACGTTCTTTTCAGCGATAATAAAGGAGGCTCCATAATGCCTCCACGCGTCTATAGCAATCTTAGCCCACTTTGCTGGATCGTAATTTCCAGATAAATCCGATATGACGTATACCATGTTAGTTTCCATAACGTAGCCTAACACAATGATACCAGTCTCATCGGACTTTGTTGTTGCAGATAAGGCAGGATCTATTGAGATAATGACGTTAGAGTATCTAGGAGCCTTATGAGGTGGAGTTTGGACTTGCTGAATGATATCCCAGTTCCATAATGCTCCATCTACCATCATGATAACTTCTCCATATAGTTCCTGACGACCTATGGAGGTTCCCTCATACATTTCCTTGACTTTATCGATGTATGATGTTGGTAGATTGTCTTTATTGTCGTAAGTGCTTCCTGTCGTTACATGACATGTGTCTGATGCGATAAACTCCTTAATGATTGGAAGCGGTTTAGGAGTTGTTGTGATAACTAATTTCGGTTTGCCTCCTAACCTGAGACCCATACGTAGATTCATCATGGCTTCATCGACATACTGCCATGCACATAACTCATCAGCCCATGCTGCATGATGTTGAACTCCTCGTAACTGTCTAGGTTTTTCAGCCGAGAAAAAAGTAAACCTAGAACCGTTTTTAATTACAATTCTACGTTTAGATGGTTCATAATCATATGCTGTTCTCCAATCTAACGATGCGAGTATCCCAGACTCTCCTTCTACCATCGTATCACGAACGTCTGCCGCTGATGCTCCGATAAGTGCTATTCTAGAATTAGGATTCTTTAGCGCAAAATCTACACACCATTCGGCACCAGTTCTGGTCTTTCCCCACCCTCTTCCAGTGAGTATCAACCATTCTGACCAATCTAAATAAAAAGGTTTAATTTGCTCAGGTCTAGCCTGATTTATCCAAGATTTTTCAAAAAGTTGAACGTAGTGGTCAAGAGCAGCAGTTGCATCATCCATTAGCGTCCTGCAGGTTGGAAATTATTGACCTTTGCTAAGGCTTCCTGGAGTTTATCTGCGATATACTCATCAGAATACCCATTTCCAGCATCAGCATGACTGAACTCATGGTTCTCATTGACGACATAGGTCTTTCCTCCATACTCTTCTGGTAAAACCTTCTCCAAGAATTTGATGGTCTTAAAGACATCTCCCTGAGCATCGTCAAATGCTTTAACGATTAACTCTTCCTCTAAATGAAGTAACCTCGCCAAATGACATTCTGCTATAAATTTCGCCTTTACAGGATCTTTTACTTCATTTTTATCAGCCTGTTCAAAAATTTCCTGCATTTTAATTACAGGAAATCCTAGTGCTCTACAAATAGACCTTAAATTAAGACCTAACTTGAATTTATTAATGAATTCACTTCTAAATTCTGGATCTTCCAGCATTTCGCTTAAAGAATTGAACTGTTTTTTTGAATTCATTAATATCGGTGGAATAGGGGCGCTCCCTCCTAACTTACTCATAACTCCTCCTAAGCAATAAACAGTCTAGCCAAGAATGTTCCATCTAATACTCCAAATAATATCAGTATTGCAAGAACGGCAATAAATAATTTTTCATTTCGATGCTTTTGGGATATGAACTCAATGTTCATAGCCGACATTGTTTCAGATATGGATGCAGTAGATTTCTGAATATGATCCATATCGTTGCTTAACTGTTCAAAATTGAGTTGAGAAGACTCGACTCTCTGATTTACATTTTCAATGCACTTTTCATACTCCATCGCTCGTACCTGAATAGAATGCGCTCGGTGGAGTTCACATTCGTGTTTCGTTACATAATCATTAGGATTAAAATCAATTTCTGTACTCATGTTATCAACCCATATTGAATTGAAGTTGTAGTCTTCTTTGTACCTATCTTCTGCCAGAATATGTCCCACTGGTTGATAATCTGTTCAGACCTATCTCTTTTAGCGACAGTGTCTTCTGCCTGTCTCATTCTAATATGGCCGTCAAATGAACCTACTATGAATGAGGCATCGGTCTGTTCTCTTTCAAGCGATATGCCAAGTCCTGCACTTCCTGACATGATTCCTACAGTATGTTTGATTTCTCCTTTATTCAAAGTATCTATCCATAATTTAGCGTGTAAATGGTTCTTCTCTCCGTTAACACCCTCTAAATTGCCCATAAGCAATACATCACAGTCTAAACTAAATGGATTAACGATGGATTGATGCAGATATCCTCTATCTTGAGTTATAACATTCGTATCGGTGAATAAATACGCATCTAGTTCCGAATGTGTTGAATAAGTATTATGAATAGCGTAAAACTCTGTTTCTCCTTGCTGCATAGTTATTGCAGTATGAGTATACCCATGATTCTCTCCTAAAGGTCTAAAGACGTCTTGTTCATTGAGATTCCAGAATTCTGATGTAGACCATCTAACGATGCCTATATCACCTGATGCAGAAACAGACGATGTAAACATTGGTTCTCCAAAAGAAGGGTATATAGCCCCTATTATCGAAATAAAGACTATACTAGTTAGTAATATAAGTAATAATCGTTTTAAACTATCTAATGCTATAGAAATAGTAGAATGCATAAATAGAGGAGTGCTCCCCAGAATAGTAATCCTGCTACTGCATTAAACAAATCGCCAATTGCCTGTAAAATCATGTTATTTCCTAGTTTAATTTTTACCAAATATACATGCCTGTTTTGGAGGTTCTCTCTTTGGCATGAAATATGCATTCTTTTTTGCTTGCATCTCTTGTAACATTGTTACAACAGTCTGCTTCTCTTCGACAACAGGAGCAGGCTGCGGTTCCTCAACCTGCTTTGCTTTGCCTCTAGTGGCTTTAACTGGTGCCTCTTCTGTCATACATATGTATATATTATTTAAACTATAAGCATGTTACGTTTAGTATGATGGATGAATTACTCATTCTAGGCTCTCCGATTGGAGCGGCTATCATGTTTAGTCTTGCTGGTTTCGCGTCTAAATACACGAAGCAAGAAGCAGAAGAGTTTGATTTGATGAAGGTTGTTTCGACCATGATTGTTGGAGCGATTGTTGGTGTCGTCATGCTCATGCTTGGCGTTGAGCCTACTGAATCGAATTTTGAATTATACATTGCGGAAACCGGGTTCTTCGTTGTTATTCTGTATTATTTACTTAATACTCTAAAGCATAAAATCGAAGAATATAAAACGATTTCGTAATTTATATTAAGAATTTCTAGCATTTATTTTTTATTATTTTTATATAGTTACGATGAATATTTCGTTTTTTCCGTGCTAGTTTTTTTCGATGCTCTTTAGTCGAAAGGCTCAGCCGAAAAAAATCTTTTCGTTCTTGAAAAAAAATTTTCGTTTCGCATATCATATATGAATACTTATATCTTAGGCAACAATATTAAATATACACTATAGATAATATGTATGCGCGTTCTAGTATTCACGCGCGTGCCGGGCTTATTTTGCCGACGCGCGTTTTTATTCGGCTTAAAAAGTGTATATCTCAATTCTGCTTGGAGTTTCATCCATCTAAGCGATTTCCTGCCTCTAATTAGCAAAAGGAGCCCGGAGTGCTTATTAATACGCTACCGCTATAAAATAGATTTATTTTTGATATATGGGCTTAGATTCTGACAGTGTTCTAGACCGCTTATTCCATTTGCTCAAGAATCTGAACGAGTTTCTTAATTTCCTCAAAGGATTTCTTATATTTCTTAATTTTATTCTGTTTTAGCATATTTCTAATATATGTTTCAACTCTCATAATATCACTCCTGTATCAGAGGCTCCTCATGCAACACAGTCCACACCTTTCCATGAGGTGCATCACTAACCATCACCTCATGGTGATGTGGTTCTCTCGTTATGTGGTAGGTCTTGAGATGTAAATATGCTGCTGTGGCAGCATCTAAGTATTTGTATGGATATAATGAATGGAATTTATTACCCTCAAAACATATAACACATAACAGCCCGATTTCTGAAAAGAAGACCGGTTTGAAGTATTTGTATTCAGGCACGCTCTATCCACCCCCCATTTACAAAAATCCCATCGATTTCAAGAGATAAATCTCTTCCGAAAGATTCGTGGTCGAAATAGGGCTCCAAACGGGCAGGGACGTCCATAAAACCGTTTTCAATCCAATACCTCCCCAATGCTTCTTCATTTTCCAAATCGGGATACCACACGTAATTATCTAATCTCTCATATATCAAATCCTCAATATCCTCAATATGAAGAAAATCCTCAAAAAGAAGCACAGCCTCTAGTTTTTCTATCTCCCACTCATCCAATTCCCTCAGAGCAGCCGCTAAATCGCTCAAGCGGCTTATATTCACGTATTCTCCCAGATTCTTCGTAAATCCCTTAATATTGCAATCGTAATCATGTATGGCGTATTCTTCATATTCTACGCCGTCTATGCCAATATCTACCAACATGGATAAATGTTCCTCGTCAGAACAGGGCAGATTTAGCCATTTGCCGTCTAAAATGCCTTTGTTATATTTTCCCGAGTTCGCGACATAGATTCTAAGTTCAATTCTGCTTTCTTTTGTCATTTTAACACCATAAATCCCAATTTTCAAAATATTCATCTACAATATGCCCGTAATACGCTTGTTTGGCCTCTCCGTAAGCAAAATACTGTTTGTTGCTCAAAAGGAGGCCAGTTTGCCAATTTTTCACCTGAACTAACCAGAATGGTCTGTTTTTGCGAAAAAGAAGAAAATTCTCTAAGATAATTTCCTTATCTCCTAGTATTTGCCTCATTTGCTCATTTCCTCATCGAATCGGTCTTTAATTACATCTCTAGCCTGTTTCCAGTCCTGATAGACGTAAAACGGGCATTTGCGCACGTCTTCTATATTTATAGATGTAATTAAATCATATAAAGTATATATTTTTACCCATTCATAAATGCCCTTATATTCTAAATACTCATTAGAATACAAATCATCTATCTTTTGGCATAAGGCGATTATATATGCTATATATTGCTCTCTAAGGCTACATACCTCATCGATCCACTTTTCCCGTCCTACAAACAATTTTTTCAATTGCTGCTCATTTTGGAGCGATTCTCTCATTCGCTCGTTATATACACGAGATAATGCGAATTTGAAACAATTGCTCTCAACATATGCCCTATATTCCCGTTTTGCGTCCATTTTGGACGATTCGCAAAAATAATCCCATTTAATGGTGCCATTTGCCTCTATCTCTTCAATTCTTGCTTTAATCGCCTCATCTGATAGTATATCGCTTAATATGAGCCTCTTATAAGATTTGCATGCCTTTGCATCCATCTTTTCAACATTCCATACTGCTACGCTATCAATATACGTTTCTGAGTCCATTACAACGTTATTCATTTTTATCACTTACTAAAATATAGATGTTTCTAAGGATGCTCTCAAGGCACTACATGAGCCTATCATCACTTACATGTATGTATGTATCACTTACCCATAGATCACCTCCTACTGTGCTCCTGTGTGACTCTGGTATCACTCGTGTAAGTAAGCCTTGACTTTAGCAAACCATCTCGCGTCTCTACAATCTTGGCATTTGCACAATTTCGTGTCATGCCCCGTGTATGGGCAATATACGACGCTAAAATCGATTTTCGTGGCCAAATGGGCGCCGTATGCCCATTCCAAGGTCGCTATGCCCTCTAAATCGTCTCTAAGGCGCTTAAATGTCGCATATGCCTCTAAAAGGCTCAGGCTGTCGCCATATTCTAAAGGATGCTCCCAGCCTGTTTTAGTCAGCGTATAGAGATATACCCCCCATACGGCCTTGCTTCCCGTTTTAACTGCCTCTCCGGTTATCATTTCCAAATCTATGACATATCTGCGAGTTTCCGTATCAATTCCTGCGCTGCGGACAACTTTTCTGGATTCGCTTCCTTTGCGGTCTCTAAAGAGTGTCCAGTCTCCGTAGTGTTGCTGTGTTGTCTTATACACTGTCATACATAATAGTTGCACTACATAGTATATATATGCATCGATATGCATCACTATAATGTTAACTGCATCTAATTACATATTTGTGCATATTAACTGTTCCCCAAATATGGGATCCCCCGTGCGCATATATTCTGGGCAATTTCCGTGCCCACTCAAGCAACGACATTGCCATAAAAACTTCCACCCATACCAACACCTGCCTAGGTAAGAGATCTTCTCGTTACATAAATCATCATATAAAAGTATACATTATCATACTTTTGCATAATACATAATATATTATATATATGCTGAACCACTTTTCATAAAATTTCACAAAAGTGCACCATGCACCAAAAATGCATATTTTTCTGAAAAGTGCACCACAACTACACCTGGTGCACTAACACTTTTATATTAATAATATTGCACCAACATGCATCATAATGATGCATCATTGCACCACATACTTTTTTGATAATCATATCACATAGTATTACTATTCTCATATTCGTAACAACTTTTTCTTAACACGATTCTGATTTTCGTATCATTTAGTAACACGATAAAAAAATTCGTAGCACTATTTTTGTAACACATCGTGTTACTAATCATCCAAATAATCACACGAATAAAAGTATATTATATCGCAAATAGTAACACGAATAAATGTTACTCATCTAACAAAAAATGACAATTATAATTGTCATAATTTCTAACATAAGTATGAATTATTTTGTATGAATTATATCACAAAAATTCATACCATAAATGTACCAATATATATCTTAACAATTATCTATATATTAATAAATAAGTAACAAAATAATTATCAATAAATATAACTACATAATTATTTTGATATTAATAAATAAATTTGTACATAATTATCCACTTATATTTCTTAACATTTATTTCAATATTAATAAATAAACACGACAATAAATATACAATAATATATGCTAACACTTATTTCGCTATTATTATATTAATAATAATATAATAATAATAATATAAAACGATTAATATATATCTATTAATATAAAAGTAATAATATATAACTATTAATATACAATTATTAATATAAAACGAATAATATATAAGTATTAATATATTAATAATAATATAAAATAAATAATATATTATTAACAATATATAATTATTATTATAAAACTATTATTATATTATTAATTTTATATTCTAAATATTAT
>Ga0123353_10000668_pt1 | contig 41944 bp, 31 predicted proteins | sample TergutLab28metaG_3_FD_92763 | JGI IMG/M metagenome (GOLD analysis project Ga0123353, IMG submission 92763) | Labiotermes labralis P3 segment gut microbial communities from Petit-Saut dam, French Guiana - Lab288 P3 | ecosystem: Host-associated > Arthropoda: Insects > Digestive system > Gut ... | reverse complement strand
GGCTCATGGATCTGGAACAACCTCCTGAACCCCAGTCTGACCCATAAACTGGATAGTGCGGATAAAATCAACTTTGAACGCTGGCTAGAGTTCAGTGTGAACGCACCGGCGCAGATTTGTCGCTTGTTGCCTACGGACTACCATATTATCGAGCGTCAAAAATCTGACCCCGATAATCCCTTCCTGACCGCGCGCGTCATTGGTGCAGTCTACTTGGACGAACCTATTGACCCTGACCAGCACTATGGCAACAGTGCCACCATGATGACCATGGCACTCTTTATCAATAACCACTACGACGGTACGCTTTCAGAAGCCTACAACAGCGACGGACAGATCAACATCTTCAAGGCGCTGGCAGGCGACTGGCGTGGCTGGGATGTCGACAGCTCGACTGCCTTTAGCAGCTACGTCGAAGCACCGTCAGGCCGCAAGGTCGCCATGGTGCAAACGGGTACTAACTTTGCTGGTCCCGTCTACAGCTATGTGGGCGAAGAGCTGGCAGCAGGCGTCTATGTCGATTCAAAGGGCGAGCCCATTGCCCTCGACAAGGCCATCGCTGCCCTGAACACCTGGTATGCACCGCAGACCTTTACGGCCGCAGACATCATCACTGATGTTGATATATACGGCCGCTTTGGCGCCATGGTACAGGTCCAAAACCTGCCCTACGGCAGCTACAAAGTACACGAAGAAATGGCAGACGACGGTCGTTATGACACCTTCTATGCCGCAAACTTCCGCCCCAGCAACGAAGTCACGCTGCGCCAGCGCCTGCGCTTTGGCACGGTTGGCATCGTGAACATCTTTGCGGGCCCTGGCGACCTGCTAATCAGCAAGGAGCTCACGGGTGCCCCTGCAGACTGGAGCATCGAGACCTCAACGACCTTCTACGCACAAATCAAGAATGCTGATGGTCAGGCACTGGTCTTTGATACCAGCATCAGCAAGACTGAAGGCGCCTACGAATACGTCGGCTACATCGATGGTACAGGTACGAACCAGTACAAGGCAGGCTACAGCCCCGGTGAAGGCCAGCCAACTGCCGTCATCGAAATCACGGCTGAAAGCTCGGCGCTCATCACGAACTTGCCTGCTCAGACTTCGGCCAACTACACGATCGAAGAACTGAACCAGGGCGGTCTGCTGGACACGGTCGGATCTATCACCTACAGCCAGCAGACGGGTGAAGACTTCACGCTACTCCAGGGCGGAGTCATCACGATAAACCACGACCAGGCACACTTTGTGACCATCACCAATGACTACCTGCACAAGCGCTCAGGCGAGCTGACCCTTGAAAAGCAGCTCGACGGAGCCTGGGCAGACATGGGTATCACGGCAACAACGGACTTCGATTTCACGCTGACCAACAGTGACGTGGCCAGTGACGGCTATGGACGCACTCTCCTCTTTGAATACCTAGGGGACCTGCCCTATACCACGGCGGAGGGCGTCCAAACACGCGCCACCTACCGTTTTGTCGGCGAAGTCGATGGCACGGATGTCTACCTGCTGAACTACAGTGCGAGCTTGCCGGTCAGCGGCAGCGTGACTGACGCTTACTACCAGCTGGGTAATGATGCAGGTCCGAGCGGCCAGCTTAGTGCTTATCCAGACTATGTGACGGCCCTGCCTGTTAGCCAGGCAAAGCCCGTTCAGATTGTAGGTCTGATTCCTGGTAGCTATACGGCAGATGAAGATGTATCTGCTCAGGACGGCAGCGTCTTTAGCTACTTGGTTGGTGGCAAGGCTGCTGGCGAGCAAGATCTCACAGTGCTTGCCGACGGTGGGCAAGAGACGATTGTCATCACGAACACTTGGGATGGCAGCTGGCTGTTCTTAGGAGCAGGTGTGCTTGATATCACTAAGAGCTTTGGTGATACGCCCGATGCGGTACTTGATGCCCATGGTGTTGATGACGATACGGTCTTTGACATTATGTTGAAGAATGCTGCTACGGATAACTATCTGGTCTTTGTAGATAGTGGGCAAACAGATATCAGTAAGGGCGGAGCTCCTATTTACCTCTATGTTGGTGAAGAGAATGCAGCAAAAGATATTGTCGAATCTGACGGCACGACGCTTGTTGGTAGCTCTGGCGGCGGACTTGATGCCTTCCTAGACGGCTTGGTTAGTGGGCTCACGAGTGCCGACCTGAAGTACAGCATCCCTATCACTAAGGCCCTTGGTGCAAGCGTTGAGATGCTTCCTGACGACGGCGATACCTACGTGGCAGAAGAGGTCGATGCGCTGGGTGCAGCTAAGGTGAGCTATGTCTATGGTGGACAAGATGCTGAAGAGCAAACCAGTATCACGCTACCACCTGAGAATCAGATGCCAACGACCATCGAGGTCATGAACGAATACACACGCACGGCAGACCTCATCGTCGAAAAGACACTGGCAGGACGTCCTGGTGACTGGGGCGTTAATGCCAACACCGCCTTCAGCGTTCGTGTCATTGATAATACTGGTAGCTTCCTGCAGTTTGTTAAGGGTGCCGATGCGAGCCAGGCAGGTAAGACCATGTCTACCTACCAGTTGGTAGAGCCCGGCACACCCCTTGCGGTCGAATGGATTAGTGTCACCCCTGCTAAGCCTACAGTGCTGAAGGGTTTGCAAGCAACATCCGATATCAGCTACACCGTCGAAGAGCGCGGTGCCATTTCTGGTCAAGTTGTTACCTACTTTATTAGTGGCAACAACATTACGGCTAACGGCAAGGGCAGCGTGGGAAGCCTTGCTCAGTTCTGGAATGAGTACCTTACGGTGACGGTCAATAACTGGTATCCCGACAAACCTGTCGAAAAGGTTGAAGAGCTACCACCAACGCCTCAGCCTCCAGCACCTCGACCTGCGCCAGCACCGGCACCGACTCCTGCGCCACAACCGGCACCGGTCATGCCAGGCACGGGTGATTGGGTAAACATTGGCCTGCTGCTCGCACTGATTGCAGGCTCTGGTTCAGCCGCTGTCTATCTGTCCCGCAAGGGCAAGAAAGGCAAGGGGCTCGGAGGTGAAGAGGACTAAGGTAAGAGTAAGAGTAAGAGCTACACTTTGAACCCCCATTCGTGAGGGATCACCAGTAGGTTCCTTGTTGCTACTATGAGGTACAAGGAGACACGGTATTGGCAGGCTTGACTGTGGCGATCACCCCTGCCGTGGATAGATACCCGCTGTTTCCTGTAGCATACAAGGAACCTACTTCTGTGCCCGCACTCCGCTCTCTGAGGTCAGTCCTAATGGCGTGATTATTGCCAATATGGTATACTCTATTGACGTAAATAACAACAAAACACTAGTGATAAAAACGTAAATAGGAGCATTTATGCTGAAAACGACGCTTAATCATCGTTTTTTGTGGGACAGACTCAGCACAGAAATTGACACCCGTGAAGCAACCGTCATTACGGGTCCCAGACAGGCGGGGAAAAGCACGACGCTCCAGTGGATGCTCGATCAAGTCGAAAGCGACAACAAGATATCGCTCGACCTCACCCTTGAAAGCACACGTCAGCTTTTTGAAAACTTTGATGCCAAAGGAATCATCCACTATTTGGGTCAAGTCGGAATCGACTTCAGTAGTAGGGCCTACATCGCCATAGACGAAATCCAGTATTCAAAAGAGCTCCCCTTCGTCGTTAAATACCTCATCGACCACCATCAGGTGAAGTTTTTTCTTTCGGGGTCGAGCTCCTACTACCTCAAGAACCAGTTTTCTGAAAGCATGGCTGGCAGAAAGCTTATCTTCGAGCTCTACCCTCTATCCTTCCAAGAATTCTTGAACTTTAAGGGTCAGAATTATCGTCTCGACCCTCTTTTCACTAAAGACTACGAAGTCTCAAAGAGTAGCTTTTCTCAGAACGCCCACAGTTACCATACCCTCAAAGCCTACTATGATGAATTCATAGAGTATGGCGGCTTTCCTCGGGTCGTGCTTGAGCCCAATATCGACAGAAAAAAGGCTCTTCTCGCAGAAATCTTCACCTCCTACATTGACCTTGATGTCGAGCATCTTTCGGACTTTAGGTCGAAAGCTGACCTGCGAAATCTTATCAGGGTCTTGGCGGCGCGCACGGGCAGCCGCATCAATATCAACGACCTGTCGATAATTACGGGCCTTAGTCAAAGCACCACGCGCACCTACATCGATTTCCTCGAAAAGACCTACCTCATAAGACTTCTGCCCGTTAGTAGTTCAAATCAAGATGTCATAACGCGCAAGCAGCCAAAACTTTACTTTATCGACACGGGAATAGCCTCCCAAAATGCCGATCTGTCGGGTGGCGCAAAGTTTGAAAACACGCTCTGCCATCAGCTGCAGCGCTACGGCCAACTCAGCTACTTTGACAACAGGGGTGAAATCGACTTCATACTCACGACCGACCAGGCCACCTACGCTCTCGAGGCAAAAGAATCTCCCACTCCCAAAGACAAAAAAGAGCTCTCGACGAGGGCTGACCGCTTAGGAGTTCCTGACTACAACCTCATTGGCAGGAACCACGTGGCAAAGTACGACAATTATCTCTGGGGTGGACTCATTCCCTAGGCACATCCAGCTAACAGTAAAGCGGGGGAGGGCGTCCATGCCCCGGATTTGGGCGCACTCCGCCAAATGGCCCGCTCTGCACGCTTCAGTGCCTGATGTCGGGCTGCGGTGTTAGAATTGACAGCAGTATGAAGACATTTGAAGATCAGCTACAGGAAGCACTGGCTTGCAGTGCTGTTTTTGCTCGGCTCGTGGCGTCGCGCGGCTTTTCCACGACCTGTGCCGTCAAAACTTTCCTGACACCTTGCCTGGAACGCGACTGGCTCGACCCCTACGAGCTACCCGGCATGGCGCCCGTCGTTGACCGTGTCGAGGCGGCCCTTGCCGCAGACCAGCACATCTGCATTTTTGGTGACTTCGACCTCGACGGCATGAGCGCAACGGCCTTGATGGTGCGTGCCCTGCGCAAACTGGGTGCCACGCGCGTCAGCTACCTGATTCCAAAGCGCATCGGCGAAGGCTACGGGTTGAGTGCGTCCAGCGTCCCCAAAATTCTTGCGCTTGCCCCCGACCTAGTTATCACGGTCGATAACGGCATTTCTGCCGACGCTGAAATAAAGCAACTGCACGATGCGGGCATCGACGTCGTGGTCACCGACCATCATGTGCCCGGTGAACGCTTGCCCCAAAACACGCCGATCTTAAATCCTAAGCTTGACCCAGACTACGGCATGGCTCAAATGAGCGAGGTCATCGCAGGCTACCCTCAAGACACCGTTTTTGAGCTCAGTGGTGCCGCCGTGGCCCTCAAATTAGTGCAGGCACTGGGGCTGCGCCACCTGCAACCAAAGCTCTGGCTGGAATACCTTGATCTCGCGACCCTAGGTACTATCGCTGACGTCATCAGCCTCACGGGGGAGAGCCGCGCCCTAGTCGCCGCAGGCATCGAGCACATGCGCGCACGGCCCTCGGTGGGTCTTGCCGCACTAGTCGAGCACTTATCGAATATCGAACAGTCACATATCACGGCAACCGACATCGCCTTTGTGGTCGGGCCACGCCTGAATGCCGCAGGGCGTGTGGCAGACCCCACCGAAGCCCTAGACCTGCTGCTCGAAGATGACAGCACACGGGCTTTTAAAATGGCAGCAAGCCTAATTGAGCGCAACACCATGCGCCAAGAGGTCGAGCGCGAGCTCGAAGACGCGGCGATAGAACAGGCCCAGCGTACCTATGACGGTCAGCGCATCCTGATACTGGCTGGTGCTGGCTGGCACGAAGGCGTGCGCGGCATTGTGGCCTCGCGTCTGGCAGAACGCTTTGGCGTACCCTGCATCGTGGCAAGCATCAACGAACAGGGCTATGCCGAAGGTAGCGCGCGCAGCATCGGGAAGGTCGACTTGTTCCAAGCCCTGTCATCTTGCAGCGATTTGTTCGAGCACTTTGGCGGGCATGCGGGCGCTGCTGGCCTCACGATCAAAGCGACGCGCATCGATGAGCTCAAGTCAAGGCTTTTTACTTACATGGACGCGCTCCCCCAGGAAGATTTTATCGCCCAAAAAGTCTTTGATATTGATGTGACGCTTCCAGAGCTCAGCTATGACCTGGTGCAGGAGTTTGACCAGCTTGAGCCCTGTGGGGCGGGAAATCCTCGGCCGGTTTTGCGCGCCCAGCACATCGAGGTGTCGGGTGCAAAGGCGGTGGGTGTCGACCATAACCACCTGCGTTTTACGGCGCTGCAACAGGCGGGAAGCCGCGAGGCGCGCGTGCCGGCGATTTGGTTTCGTGCCTCGCATGTCGAGGAATGGATTGCGCTGCCCGGGCAGGCCCTGCCTATCGGGGATGCGATTTTCAAGCTTGACAAGGACACCTTTCGCGGACGGCGTGGTGCCCAGATGAAGGTGCTTGAAATGAGCATGCAGGGCGATGACTTCTTGCGGCGCCTGTATGAGCGCGCGCCAGAGATTGTGCAGCGTCGTGAATATGCGGGCATTAGTGATGCGGAGAGCTTCCATACCAAAGTGGTTGGCGTGAGCTTCGAGGGGCGTCAGAAGCTGATTGCCGCGTTGCAGGTCGGCGACAAGCTAGAGCTTTTGCGTGATGAGGCTAACGACTACGATAAGAATGCCATTGCCGTGGTGTCCAGTCGCCTGCGCGGTATGCGCGGGGGCGGACAGTTGGGCTTTTTGAACCGTGACTTGGCGCGCGAGCTGGCGCCAGTTTTGGCTGGCGGTACGAAGTATCTGGTCGAGGTTGCCAGCTTGACGGGTGGCGAGGACGGTCAGGAGTTAAACGGGCAGGAGCAGTCACGGCCAACGCGGGGCGTCAACATTGTCGTGACGCGGGCGGATGCCCAGGAGGCGGCCCAGATTCACCTCGAGCACGGGCGCGCCGAACGCCTGCGCCTGTCAGGTTTAAGTGCCGAGCTCCTGGAAGGCGAGCTGCGCCGTGTCTTCATAGGTGACGCCAGCCTGCACCCCGCACAAAAGCAGTCGCTTGACAGCCTGATGGCGGGGCACAACACCTTGACCGTTATGGCAACAGGACGCGGCAAGTCGCTGATCTTTCATATGTATGCAGCCTGGTCTGCCATTAAGGCAGGTAGGCCCAGCATCTTTGTTTATCCGCTGCGCGCACTGGTTTCTGATCAGGCCTATCATCTGGAACAGGCCTTTGCGCGCCTGGGCCTAACAGTTGCCGTCATCACGGGCGAATCAAGCGTCGAGCAGCGTGAAGATAGCTATGCCCAGTTGTCTGCGGGGCTCATCGACATTGTGCTGACAACGCCGGAGTACTTGCACTTTCATGCGCAGTCCTTTGCAGAGGCGGCCCGCTTTGGCTTCGTGGTTGTCGATGAAGCTCACCACATTGGGCAGTCGCGTGCGGGAAACCGTCCTGCCTACGCGGCCCTAGGTGCGGCTATTCAAAAACTGGGCGCCGAACCTGGTGACCCTGGCGAGAAGACTACGGCACCCGTGACCCTTGCGGTGACAGCGACCGCCAATGACCAGGTCGCTGACCGCATCTGCGACACGCTGTCGATAGAAAAGCGCATCCTTGACCCCCATGTGCGCGAAAATCTGCTGCTGGTCGATAAGCGCGCGAACACCGCTAAAGACTTCAAGTTGAAATACGTCCTTGACCTGCTTGAAGACACTTCTGCCCGGCAGGGCACAAAGACCGTCATCTACGTGAACTCGCGCAAGGAATCGGTCAAACTGGCGCGCATCATCAGAAAGACCTTCCCCGATCTGGCCTGGAAGACGGCCTTCTACAATGGTGGCATGAAACGCGACGAACGCGCAGAGGTCGAGGCGCGTTTTCGCAACGGCGAAATACTGGTCGTCATTGCGACTTCTGCCTTTGGCGAAGGGGTCAACATACCCGACATTCGCAACGTCGTCCTGTATCACTTCCCCTTTAGCGCGGTCGAGTTCAATCAGATGTCGGGACGTGGCGGACGCGACGGCAAGCCTGCTCATATACACTTGCTATTCAACAAAGAAGACGCCGGCATCAACCGCTACATCCTGATGCCGCTCGCACCACCGCGCGCGTCGCTGGTGGCGCTGTACAAGGTGTTAGTTGGCCTGAAGGCCGGCAGGGGCAACGGCTTCAAAATAACCAACAAAGAGCTTTCAGAAATGGCAAATGACCAGCTGCGCCGCGAGGGTGCCTTTGACAAAGTTAAAAAGTCAAAAGCGGATAAAGCGGGGGAGAAGCCCGCCGACCCATCTACTGAAGAGGTGCAGGTGCTGCGGGATGAAACCGTGTCCCACGGTCTAGGGATCTTTCGTGATTTGGGCCTGGTTTCGACTGCCGGACATTCATCTGCCCGAACAATAACCCTGCATGATGTGGGTGCAAAGAAAGAAGAGCTGACTTCAAGCGTGCGCTATCTTGAGGGCAAGGACGAAATTGCAGATTTCGAATCTTTCATGAACTGGGCGCTGCTGTCAGATGCCGACACGCTGCGAAATCGCTTCACCCGCCCCATCCTCCCCAGCAAGCTTGTCTCACAATGAGACAAGCTCAGACCTGCGGGTTTGTCCAGAAATTGATCTGACCCACTCTTCCTCAAGTGAAAATGAAATTAAATTTCTCATAATTCTGCTTGACGTACTATTGTATTAGGTGCATAATACAGTGGTACAAAGAGCGATTACGAACGAATGAAGGAAAGGTCAAAGCCCTTTATGCTGAGCTTCACAAACGATAAGCCTATCTATGCTCAGATCGTTGACCTGGTCGAGCTGCGCATTGTGACCGGTGTTTACCAGCCACAGTCAAAGCTGCCCAGTGTGCGTGACCTGGCGATGGAAATGGGTGTGAATCCCAATACCATGCAGCGCGCACTTGCAACGCTCGAGACGGAAGGCTTTGTGAAAAGTGAGCGCACCAGCGGTCGATTCGTGACCGATGATGCGGCACTGATCAGCGAAAAGCGCGAATCCCTGACGAGGGAAAAGACCCAGGATTTTGTTCAGAGTATGAGACATTACGGCTGCAATGACGCAGAAATAGTGGCGACGGTGCAGCATTTTTTGAACGACTAGAACGACTAGAACGACTAGTACAACTAGTACGACCCGAACGACTAAAGTGAAATGTCCCCCTGTGAAAGGAGAAGCCTCATGGCCCTTCTCGAGTTTAAAAACCTTTCAAAGACCTATGTAAAGGACCGCGGTCAAGCGCTCAATAACGTGTCCTTTGCCATAGAGCCTGGAAAGATTGTTGGTCTGCTGGGACCAAATGGTAGTGGTAAGACGACCCTGTTGAAGCTGACCTGCGGACTGCTGGTTCCCACCAGTGGGGAAGTGCTGTTTAACGGCAAGGCTCCCGGTGCCGAATCGCGTGCCGCGATCGCGCTTTTGCCTGACAAAAGCTATCTGGCAGACTGGATGCGCGTCGAGCAGATTCTAGACTTTTTTGCCGACTTTTTCCCCGACTTTGACAAAGCACGTGCCAGCCAGCTGCTGCGTGAACTGAACATTGATCCGAAGCAGCGCTTCAAAACGCTATCAAAGGGTAATCAGGAAAAGGTGCAACTGATTGTTGTCATGAGCCGCCGTGCGCAGCTGTACTTGCTGGACGAGCCTATCGGTGGTGTTGACCCTGCTGCTCGTGACTTTATTATCAGCACTATTTTGACGAACTATTCTGAAAACTCGACGGTCATGATTGCGACCCACTTGATTTCAGACATCGAAACGATTCTTGACGAAGTCATTGTTATTAATCAGGGCAACATTGCCTTGCAAGATAGCGTCGACGGCATACGCGAAAACCGCGGACAGTCAGTTGACCAGATGTTTAGGGAGGTGTTTTCACATGTTAGCCAAGCTGCTTAAACATGAGTTGTGGGCGACAGGACGCACCTTGCTGCCTCTGTACGGCGTCGTATTGATCTTCGGTGCGGTCACCGCGGTTACGGGCATGACAGCTACAACCCATAGTGGCGGGATGTTTCCCGTCCTGGTGATTGCCGGTCTGATATTTGCCTCTATTGCTGCCATTATTGTGACCTTTGCCGTTATCTGCATCCGCTTTTACCGTAACTTTCTAGGCGAAGAAGGCTACCTGAGCTTTACCCTGCCCGTGTCACGGGCAAGCCTGGTGTGCTCAAAGGTCACCGCTAGCTTCATCTGGTTTTTGGTGGCAATCCTGTCGATAGTTGCGGCCTGTGCCATGGCGATATCTGGCTGGGGACTGCTGTCACAGCTGGGAGCAAACTGGGGCTACATCGGCTCGACCCTTACGGGCATCGCGCGAAATATCGACCACGGCGGTCTGATTATGACGCTCAGCATTTTGGCCATACCGGTCACCATCGCCAGCATGATAGTGTCTGCCTACCTGTCGATGGCCCTGGGCCAGCTCGCCAGCAGCGCACGCATCCTGCTTTCGATTGTTGCTTTTGTGGGCATTATGATTGCCACCCAGATCATGATTACGGTCTGCATCGTGCTAGCCGTACTGATCATCGGTCCTGCTTCGCCCACGATGGTCGCCGCTGGCATGGGCACCATGTTGCCTACTTTGATTGCCGCCATCACCGTGGACCTGATTGTGATAGTTGCCGGCTTCTACGCAACGACCCACCTGCTGACCCGCCGCCTGAACCTGCTGTAAGAACAAAGATCCTTCGCTTCGCTCAGGAATGGGTTGGGGCGACAAGGAGGGGGCGGTGGGTGAGGCAATTCGGCGCACTCCGCAGTGCGCGTAAAATGGCGTAAGCCATGCGCGCGAGGACGCGACGAATGCTTTGGCCACTGCGACTTCTATGACTGGAATGGACGTACTCCGCCGCTGAATTAACAGCAGCTGGCAGAGTGCGTCCCTTTTTGTGCGTCTTTGTCATGTGCCGCTCGTGTGTGCCATGAGCAATCAGGCTCGAATTAAAGTAGAATAGTAAGGCTAATTTACCTTATCCGTATGAAGGAGATTTTTCCATGGCGCTAACCACGGAGGAAGTCCGCAAGATTGGACTGATTTCTCGCCTCGAGCTTTCTGACGCTGAAGTCGAGGGCTTGAAGGGCGAGCTTAATACGATACTCGACTATGTGGGTCAAATGCAGGAGCTAGACCTAGATGGTGTTGAGCCGACGACGCACTCGACGGCGCTGGCTGATAGCTTGCGCGGGGATGTTGCGGTGCCCAGTCTGTCGCAGGAAGCAGTGTTGATGAACGCGCCAGAGGCTCGCAATGGTGCCTTTATTGTGCCGCGCATCAAGGCGCCTGGTCAGAGTGAAGAGGGGAGTGCCTAAGATGTCTGAACAACTAACACAAATCCCCTTTATGCCGGCTGCTGACATTTCAGCCCTGGTAAAGAGCCGTGAGGTCAGCGCGCGCGAGGTCGCAAACACGATGCTTGATCGCATTGCGGCTGTTGACGGTGCCGTGTCTGCCTACAATGAGGTCACGCCTGAACTGGCACTGGCCGCAGCAGATGCCGTGGACGCAGCCCTGGCCGAAGGCGGTGACGCAGCTGTCGCGCTGGGCGAGCTTGCCGGTGTGCCTGTAGCCTTTAAGGACAATATGAACATGGTCGGTACGCACACGACCTGTTCTTCAAAGATGCTGGCTAACTTTCAGTCGCCTTATGACTGCACGGCGGTGCGTCGCATGCTTGATGCGGGTACGATTCCGCTGGGCAAGCTCAACATGGATGAGTTCGCCTTTGGCTCTTCAACAGAGACCTCTGCCGTTGGACGCACCTTTAACCCCTGGGACCTAGAACGCGTCCCCGGTGGCTCTTCAGGTGGTAGTGCTGCTGCCGTGTCTGCTGGTCTTGCAACCATTACCCTAGGCAGCGACACGGGTGGCTCGATCCGTCAGCCCGCTGCCTTTACCGGTACCGTGGGGCTCAAGCCCAGTTACGGGCGCGTTTCGCGCTATGGCTGCGTGGCCTTTGCCTCGAGCCTTGACCAGATCGGTCCTTTCAGCCACACCGTGCGCGACAATGCCCTGGCCTTTTCGGCCATTGCTGGCAAAGACCCACTTGATGCCACCAGCCTGAACCTGCCAGAAGACGACTTTGTGGCAGCCTGCGACGCGGGTGCGACGGGCGATATCAAGGGCATGCGCGTGGCCCTTGCCACTGACCTGCTAGAACAAGAAGGCCTTGACCCCCGCCTGAAAGCGGAAGTCCTGCAAGCCGCCGCGACCCTTGAAGCCGCCGGTGCTGAAATCGTAGAAACCACCCTACCTTCAACCAAATATGGCCTGCCTGCTTACTACGTCCTGGGACCTGCAGAAGCATCGAGCAATCTGGCACGCTTTGACGGCATCCGTTACGGCCACCGCGCCGATGACGCAGAAGACGTCCTGGACCTGTATATGCGCAGCCGCAAAGAGGGCTTTGGCCCCGAAGTCATCCGCCGCATCATGATTGGCACCCACGTGCTGTCAAGCGGCCACTATGACGCTTACTACACAAAGGCCCAAAAGGTCCGCACGGTTATCAAAAATGACTACGAAGCTGTGTTTGCCCGCGCAGACGTGCTGCTGACGCCTACGACGCCCGACCTACCCTTCAAGTTTGGGCAATACGACGACAATCCCACGGCCATGTACCTGGCAGACTACTACACGATACCGGTCAACATGGCAGGCATCGCCGGCATGTCCGTGCCCACGTCGCTGATTGAAGGCCTGCCCGCAAGCGTCCAGATTGTCGCCAATCACGGCCGCGAAGTCGACCTCTTCCGCGCCGGAGCCGCCCTGGAAGCCGCCAGCGCCTTCCCCTACGCCAGCGTCCCCGTTGCAAGCAGCGGACTCGTCTAGGTTTCAGAAGAAGACGAAAGCAGCAGCATGGCTGACGAAAACAACAAGACCATAGACCAAAAAGGTCCCGCTGATAAAGCAGGGGATAGCGCAGATCAAAAGCTGGCGGAGGGCGTCCAATCAAGCCCCTCGTCTTCTGCTACTGCCACTCTGGCCGCGCAAGAACACGCACGCGATGAGGCTTTGGCAGCTCACGAAGACGACGGCGACCTGGAGGGTCAGCTTGACGACCTGCGCGGCGAGCTGTCTTCACAGCTGCCAGGCCCGGAGCGCTTTTTGACCTTCGACCAGGCACTGGCAGGCAAGCGTGATGACTTCGATGAAGATGACCCCACGGCACCGGGACGTTTTCCCAACTCTCCGCGCTTTTTGCTGCGCTATGGTTTGATAGCCCTAATTGTTGCGGCAGTTCTGATTGCCGCCGTGATGCTCTTTGCGCGCGTCGATGTGCCCTACACCGTAGGCCGCAGCTCGATAGAGGCAAGCGAAGCCATCGCAGCTGCTGGCCTTAACTTTGAAATCTTTGAAGTCGAAGACGACCAGGTTGCCCCCGGTATTGTTATTTCTACGACACCGGCCGCGGGCGAGAGCGCTCTGCGTGGAACGACGGTCGTCATTCGGGTCTCGCAAGATGCCGGTCAGGTTGCCGTTCCTAGCCTAGGCGGTATGAGCCTTGATGAGGCTCAATCAGCACTGACGGCTGCGCGCCTGTCACCGCAGGTCATTCATACTTTTGATAACACGGTGCCCAAAGACTATGTGGTCGGCTTTTTGCCCGTGGCAGGAACGCCCGTACCAGCGGGCTCGACCGTCACCGTGCTGATAACGGCAGGCGTGCTCGACACCCCGCTTGATGTGCCGCGCGTCATTGGTCTTTCAGAAGACGCCGCCCGTGGCGTTTTGCGTGGTGCGGGCTTCAACCCAGTGTTTTTCTACGGATCAAGCACCCGGGGTGAAGTCGACCAGGTCATCGCACAGACCCCCGGTGAAGGAAATACCGTCGCCCCAGGCTCGCCCGTATTGGTCATGGTTTCAACGGGCAATTCAACTGCAGGCCTGCCCTTGCCAAACCTCGACGGGCAAACAGAAAACGCAGCAAAAACAGCGGTGCAATCCGCCGGCTTTGAGCCTGAAGCCTTTAGCATGGTCGACCTATCCGTCGCACCGGGTACGGTCATTTCTCAGATGCCCCCGGCCCAGGACGCCTTCATGCGTGCGGGCGAAAAGATGGGCTTCATCGTTTCGCGCGGTGAACTGAGCCAGTCAGAGGTCCCCAGCGTGCTGGGCCTTGACCGAGATGCGGCTCTGGACGCACTCCGCGAAGCAGGTTTTAACCCCCTGCTGGTCACCGACCCGCGCCTGCCGCTGGCAGACGAGGCCTCACCTGCGCTGGGCGGGCAGATTATCACGCAGCAATTTCCTGCGGGAGGCAGCAACTACTATGTGGGGCTGACCGTCCTGATTTTCCTCACGACACAAGAAGCGCAGGATGCGCATGACACGCAAGAATAGAAGCGAAAGGTAGCAAGATGCCCAAAGAACTCAAAGACGTGCTGCAAGACTGGGAAGCCGTTATCGGACTGGAAATCCATACTGAAATTACGACGGCGAACAGCAAAATGTTCTGCGGCTGCCCGGTAGAATTTGGCGGCGAGCCCAACACGCGCGTGTGTCCTACCTGCAGCGGCATGCCCGGCGCGCTACCCGTGCCCAATGAGGCTGCCATCGAATGGACCGTGCTTTCAGGCCTTGCGATTGGCTGCGACATCGCCCGCTGGAGCCAGTTCAGCCGCAAGAATTACTTCTATCCTGACATGCCTGCCAATTATCAGATCTCGCAGTTCGAGACCCCCTTTTGCTTTGATGGCGACGTCACGGTCGAGGTCGATGAAAAGTTCGACTGGCAGCGCTATGACCGCGAAACAGCGCCAAATGTCGAGGTCAACGCCGATGGCAAGGGCTACCACGCCCACATCGGCATCACCCGCATCCACCTGGAAGAAGACACCGGCAAGATGATTCACCTGGGCGGCGCAGACGGCCGCATCACTGGTGCCACGCAGTCGATGGTCGACTTCAATCGTGCCGGCACGCCCCTGATGGAGCTGGTTAGCGAACCCGACATTCGCACCCCCGAAGAAGCACGCCGCTTTGTCCATAAGCTGCGCAATATCTTTTTGACTCTGGGCGTTTCTGACTGCAATATGGAGGAAGGGTCCATGCGCTGCGATGCCAACGTCAGTGTGCGTCGCCGCGGCACCGAGCCCTTCGGTACGAAGACGGAGCTCAAAAACATGAACTCGCTGAAGGCTCTGCATGATGGCGTTGCCTATGAGATCGTGCGTCAGGTCGAGCTAATCGAAAACGGCGGCACGGTCAGCCAGGAAACCCGCCACTATGACCCGGTTACTAAGGTCACCTCGACGCTGCGCTCGAAAGAAGACGCGCAGGACTACCGCTACTTCCCCGAGCCCGATATTGCACCCGTCGTCTTGACTGACGAGCAAATCGAGCGCATTGCGACCCGCCTGCCAGAGCTACCCGACCAGCGTCGCCAGCGTCTGATTGATATCGGTCTGCCCCAGCGCGACGCAAGCGTTTTGGCAGCAGATATTGACCTTGCCCGCTACTATGACGAAGGTCTGGCCTCTGTTGATGCAGCGCGGGCAGGCACGCTAGCAAAGCCCTACGCGAACCTACTGCTAGGTGATCTGTCAGCTTACTTGAATGCGCACAATAAGACGGCCAAAGATAGCTCGATTTTTGCAGCTGGTGCCATGGAACTGGTGGTGCTGGTGGCTGACGGCACCATTAGCGGCAAGCAGGCAAAAGAGGTCTTTGAAATCATGGCTGAAACCGGCGCCAGCGCAGCTCAGATTGTCGAAGAGCGCGGCATGAAGCAGGTCAGTGATGCCGGCGAGCTCGAACCGGTGATAGCTGCCATTATCGACGCCAACCCCAAGGAAGCAGAAGCCTACCGTGGCGGCAAAAAGGGCCTGATGGGCTTCTTTGTCGGGCAGGTCATGAAAGAGACAAAGGGGCAGGCAAATCCGAAGCTGGTCAATGAAATCATCACACGCCTCCTGGGATAAACTAACCCACACCGTCACCCCGCACTTGATGCGGGGTCTCACCACCGTCACCCCGCACTTGATGCGGGGTCTCGCCCTTGACCTTGTAGGAGAGGATAGACTATGAGCTCTAATCCACTGCTGCTGGACCTCTATCAGCTAACGATGGCGCAAGGCTACTGGCTGGAAGGTATGGAGTGCGTCCAAGCCTCCTATGCCTACAGCTACCGCGAAAACCCCTTTGGTGGTGGGTTTGCGGTCTTTGCGGGCATCGATGAGTTCTCGAACTACCTTGAGAACTGGGGCTACAGCGAAGGCGACTGCGCTTGGCTAGCCACGCTGAAAGCAGCAGACGGCAGTGCCCTTTTCAACAAGGATTTCCTGAGCTGGCTACAAACGGTCCAGACCCAGCTTGATGTGGCAGCACCTAGCGAGGGCAGCATCGTCTTTGCTGGCGAGCCCTTGGTGCGCGTCACAGGTCCGCTCATTGTGGCGCAGCTGATAGAAACAGCGCTCATGAATCGCATTAACTTTGAAACACTCATTGCTACCAAGGCCGCACGCTGCTACATTGCAGCAAAGGGCGACCAGGTGCTCGAGTTTGGCCTGCGCCGCGCTCAGGGACCTGACGGCGGCATCAGTGCTAGCCGCGCTGCCTATCTGGGTGGCTGCAGTGCGACCTCTAACCTCGAGGCGGCCCGCCGTTTTGGCATCCCCGTTGCAGGCACGCATGCCCATTCCTGGGTCATGGCACATGACACAGAAAAAGAAGCCTTCGACGCCTGGGTCAGTTCGAGCCCTAACAATTCAGTTTTGCTGGTCGACACCTATGATTCGCTCAAAGGAATCGAGCTTGCCATCGCTGCAGGTGCCGCCCTGGAGGCCCAGGGCAAGCGCTTTACGGGCATTCGTCTTGATTCAGGAGATCTGGCCTGGCTGTCAAAAAAGGCGCGCAAGATGTTAGATGCCGCCGGCATGACGGACGCAAAGATTTTTGCCAGCAATGACCTTGATGAAAACACTATTGCCAGCTTGAAGTCACAAAAGGCAGAAATCGATTCCTGGGGCGTTGGTACTAATCTTGCAACAGGGGGCACACAGTCTGCCCTGGGTGGTGTCTACAAAATGACGGCTCTCAAAAAGAGCCCCACCAGCCCCTGGGGGCCAAAGATTAAGGTCAGCGACCAGTCAATCAAGACCAGTACGCCAGGTCTTCTCGGCGTACGCCGCTACTTTAATCATAAGGAAGCACCCGTCGGTGACATGATCTATGATCTGGAAAATCCTCCCACGGGTGGACTCGACACAACTATTATTGACCCAGCTGACATCACGCGCCAAAAGACCTTTGATGCGGACATGGACTATGTTGAACTGCTGCAACCCCTTTTCAAGAATGGGCAAAGGGTTGCTCCGCATAGAGAGCTCAAAGACCTGCGTGATGACTTTTTGGCAAACCTGGCGACCCTTGATAAGAGCCATCAGCGTTTTTTGAAGCCGCACAAGTACCCCGTCGGACTGGAGCGCGGTCTTTTCGAGGCGCGCCTTGATATGATTACCAGCTACAAAGGAATGGAGTAGCTGCGCTCGTCATTCCGCACTTGATGCGGGATCTCGGGTTTGACCTTGAGCTTGACCTTACGAAAGGGTTTAGAAATGTCACAAAACGGACAGGCCCAGCTTGCAGTCTTCATAGACTTCGAAAACCTCGCACTGGGCATTCAACCAAAAACAGGTGCCAATGGTAGGCGCCGCAAACGCACCGAAAAGCTGGACATGCAGCTGGTGCTGGAACGCTTGGTCGAGAAGGGCAAAATCGTTGCAAAACGCGCCTACTGCGACTGGCAGCGCTTCCCCGAATACGTCGTCGGCCTGCACGAGCTAGGCATTGAACTGATAGAGATTCCTGACCGCTACATGACGGGCAAGAACTCGGCTGACATTCGCCTGGTGGTTGATGCCCTGGAAATGGGCTTTAACAAGGACCACATCGACACCTACGTCATCGTGTCAGGCGACAGCGACTTTCTGCCGCTGGTCAGCAAGCTGCGCGAAAACGGCAAGACGATTATTGGTGTCGGTCTGAAGGACTCGACCAGTGATTTGCTGGCCAACAACTGCGACGAGTTTATCTTCTACGATGACCTAGGCGCCGGCAGTAGCGAAATCCCCAAAATGGGCGACAACGTCAGTCGCAAACAGCGCCCCGCCTACAAGCTGCTCTTTGAAACCATCGACGCCATGCAGCGCGAGTCGACCACAAAGATGCACAGCTCGCTGGTCAAAGACACCATCAGGCGAAAAAAGCCGCAGTTTAGCGAACGCGCCTATGGTTATCGCAGCTTTAACCAGTTACTGGAAGATGCCCAGGCAAAGGGCTACCTTGAAATCAGCAAAGATGAACGCAGCGGAACCTACGTCGTCGAAGGCTTCGCCAAACAATAAGCTGGTTTTACGCCGCACCACCTTTGTCACCCCGGCCCCCGAGCCGGGGTCTCGCCCTTGACCTTGTAGGGGCGGGCGTCCCCGCCCGCCCGCGCCCTTGACCTTAAGGAGTACCCATGTCAGACGCCCTGTTTACCCTAGTCGAAAACGATGCCCCCACTCGCCGCCAACAACTGGGCGAGCTCGTCAGCTACCAATCCCTGGCCTTTCCCGGCTATGACCCTGCTGTCGCTGCCGCCTGTGCCAGCCGCGTCGCCGAGCTATGCCGCGAACTGGGCTTCAATGACATCGAGCTGCTCGACATTGGCAGCCAAAACCCCACGGTTTGGGCTGAAACAAAGGTTGACCCTGACGCGCTAACCGTGCTGATGTATGCCCACTACGACGTGCAGCCGGCACCTCTTGAACAGGGCTGGACTTCAGACCCTTGGGAGATGAGCGAAGCTGACGGTCGCCTCTACGGGCGCGGTGTTGCCGACAATAAGGCGGGCATCGTCCAGCACCTTTCAGCACTGCGCTGCCTGCTGGAAGACCGCGGTCTTGCTGGTGTGGACGCACTCCCCTTTAGTATCAAAATCTGCTTCGAAGGCGAAGAAGAGTACGGTGATTCGCTGCCGCGCTACATACCTACGGACGCGGAACGCTTCAAGGCTGATATTTTTCTGGTCTGTGACGGGGGCAACCTCGAGATTGGTAAGCCTGTTCTGCAGCAAAGTCTGCGTGGCATTGTCGAGCAAACTATTAGTATCCGCACGCTGCCTAATGCGCTGCATTCGGGGGCCTTTGGGGGGCCGGCGCCTGATGCCTTTCTGGCGCTGACAAAGCTGATTCAGTCGTGCTACGATGCCGATGACAACACGGCGATCGAGGGCATCGTGGGCAGCGACTTTGCAGGCAGTGTTGACTACAGCGATGATCTCTTTCGCAAGCAGGCTGAAATGGCGCCGGGCGCGCCGCTGGTGGGGACGGGGAGCATTGCCACGCGCCTGTGGGCGCGTCCAGCACTGAAGGTCGTTGGCGTCGATATGACTAATGTCGAGACTTCATCCAATGTCATCACACCAGAGGTCCGTGCGCGCTTCTCACTGCGCTTTCCTGCAGGTCAGAAGGGCGCCGACGTGCTGGAATACCTGCGCATGCACATCTGGAAGGAGACCCCCTGGGGCGCTGACGTTGTCTTCGAAGAAAGCGTCTACATGAACGCTTTCGAGGCCGGTTCGCCCGATGGTCAGTACACTAAGCTCATGGCAGATTGTCTGACCCAGGCCTTCGACTACCCCTGTAGTGATGCAGCTAGTGGTGGCAGCATTCCGCTGTTGGGTGTGCTGCAGGAAGTCTCGCCTGATGCAGAGTTCCTACTGTTTGGACCTATTGATAGTGAGTTGTCCAACATCCACGGCGCAAACGAAAGCGTCAGCATCGAAGAGCTGACGGCTTGCACCAAAGCCGAAACCCTCTTCCTTTCGAAAATTTAATATAGCTCCCCATTCGTCATGCCGCGCTCCGACGCGGCATCTGATTGTCACCGAAAAGAATCGCGTCAGCCAGGCAGGCATTCATGACGAACCTCGCCCCCGATCTTTGCGCTGTCAAAAATATAATATGGCTCTTTGGGATATGGGATTTTAATTAGTTCAATTCAGTGCTAGCATTCTTCCCGTATGCAAGAAGCAGGATATTCACGGGATATCCGCTGGATATCATTTGGGTATCTGGTGAATATTCACCGTGAGCTGCCTGTATCGAATTCTTGCTACAGTGGCCGCCACAAGCGCGCTAGGCAATCCGTTTTGCCTCTAGCGCAACTGCTGTGAGAGCACAGCAGTGTGAGCGGAAAGGAAGTAGTATGAATTCCCTGAAAGTTTGGACGCAAAGGCGCGGTGCCGTTGCAGCGGTGCTGGCTCTGGCGATGATTCTCGCCTGCGCCCTGCCACTGGCAGGCGCGTCCTACGATGCAGCAGAGGCGACCAGCAGCGAAAGGTTTACCCCGCCACCACTGCAGCCACCAGGACCTCCTGTGCCACCAACAGGGCCGGGCGGGGGCACGGGTCCCTTGTTTCCACCGCCACCTGTGCAGCCACCCATAGTGCTGCCGCCAGTGGTAGAGCCTCCCATCGAGGAGCCTCCGATCGTTGAGCCGCCCATCACCGAACCAGAACCAGAGCCGGAAACAGAGCCAGAACCCGAACCGGAGCTCTGCATGCTTTGCGAACTGCTGGACTGCACCTGCGATGATGACACCTCGACAGAGACCACGCCCACCGTACCCGACCCGGGCAATGAAAACGGTTCAGACAACAACGGAGCAGACACCAGTGATGGATCTGACGAAACGACGCCAACAGCTGATGCCGGAGGCAATCAGTCAGAGACAGACACAGACGCGGCAGATGATGCAACCACAGAAGGCGCAGACGCAGATGCCGACATGCCAGATGCTGACGATGACGCAGACGAAGCCGCAAAGCCACAGCCAAAGACCGGCCCAAAGACCGGCGAGCTCGCCAATAGCTTTGCGCAAATTGCTACGCTAGCTGCACTGATGGCTGCACTGGCAACAGCAGGCCTTGCCAAAACCCGCAAAAGCGAGTCCTAGGCCACATCTACCGCCGCATTAGCAACAGTGGGGGAGTTCGTCCATTCATGGACACACTCCCCCACTTTTCACCCAACACCACTCCCGACATCGCACTCCGCCACCCTTGCATGAACGACTCCACACACTCGACTTAGACAAAATTAATATTGCATGTTAATATTGTCAAGTATTGATGGTGGTATCTTAGCTTCAGAGGGGGCAGATATGCGATATCTTCCACGCCATGGTGAAAAAACGATAAGAGAGCTGTCGCAGCAGTTTGGGGCAATACTAGTTACCGGCATGAGGCAAGTGGGTAAGTCGACCCTGTTGGAACATGCTACCGATTCAATTGAGGCACTGAGCTTTGACGATGCAGCAACATTCCAAGCGGCAGCGGCCACTCCAGAGCTCTTTTTTTCATACAACCCGCCACCCCTTTTCCTTGATGAGATTCAAAAGGCACCCGATCTCTTTACTGAAATGAAAATGATTATTGATCGCACAAAAGAAAAGGGACTGTTCTTTTTATCGGGATCCCAGCAATTTAGCATGATGGAGCAGGTCAGTGATTCACTAGCAGGGCGCATTGGCATACTCAATTTGTGCGGCCTTTCTCAAAGAGAGATGCACGGTATGAATTTCTATCGGCCCTTTCTGCCAACGAGAGATTACTACTCTGCTCATAAGGATGCTCGGTTGGCGCCGCACAATCCCCGTGAAGTATGGAGGGCCATACATCGCGGTTCCTTCCCGGAGCTCGCACTCGACGAAACAAGAAGCTGGTCTCAGTTTTATGGTGCCTATGTGCGAGCATATATCGAGCGAGATGTCAGGCAAATTACTCAAATTGCCGACGAGTACGCTTTCCAAACATTTATGGGCTTACTGGCTGCGCGCTTGGGTCAAGCGCTCGATCTGGCAAAGCTTGCACAGCTTGTTGGAATCAGCTCCCCAACGGCAAAGAGGTGGCTTTCCGTTTTGCTCACTTCTAATGTTGTGTATCTTTTGCAGCCTTACCAGGCAAACCTATCAAAGAGGATAGTAAAGTCACCAAAGCTGTATTTCACCGACACGGGTCTGGCTGCATATCTGAGCAAGTGGACAAGTGCAGAGGCCTTGCAATCAGGAGCCATGGCAGGTGCCTACTTCGAGAATTATGTCATTATCGAGGTGCTCAAATCATATTACAATAGTGGAATTTTGCACCCTCCCCTCTATTATTACCGCGACAAGGACCAGAAGGAAATAGATCTCATCATCGATCAGGACGGCATGCTCCATCCTCTTGAAATAAAGATGACAGGTGCACCAAGCTCTGACGACATTAAGTCATTTGACCGTATTGATACTCCACATAGGCAGCGCGGAGCGGGTGGAGTTCTCTGTCTTGCTAAAACACTACAGCCCTTAAGCATGAGCGACAGCATCATTCCTGTTTCTTATCTCTAAGTAGACGGCGGGCAGACATTAAAGTCGCTTTGCTATGAGATAATGAATGTTTGCAAATCGTGTGGACTAGATGTCAGTCGACGGAAGGACTAAGAAATGCCTAGTTTGGTGTTGTTGGGCGCTCAGTGGGGCGATGAAGGTAAGGGCAAGATTACGGACCTTTTGTCGCGTGATTACGACTATGTGGCGCGCTACCAAGGTGGCAACAATGCAGGTCACACGGTTATTGTTGGCGACAAAAAATTTCAGCTGCACCTGATTCCATCAGGGGTGATTCATGAAAACGTCACGCCGGTCATTGGAAATGGCTGCGTGCTGGATCTGAAAGTCCTGATTGAAGAAATCGACCGGGTCGAGGCCGAAGGTGTCAGCTGCGAGCGTCTGATTATCAGCAGCAATGCTCACCTCATTATGCCTTATCACCGCGATTTGGATGCAGCGCATGAGCGTCGTCTGGGCGAGAACCTCATTGGTACCACGCGCCGCGGCATCGGTCCTGCCTATCAGGACAAGATTAGCCGCATGGGTCTGCGTATGCAAGACCTCTTTGACCGCTCGATTTTCAAGCAGAAGGTCAGTGCTGCGCTTATTGAGAAAAACGACATCCTGTCGAAGGTCTATGACCTACCCACCTATACGATGGAACAAATCGCCGAAGAATACCTAGTCTATGCCGAACGCCTGAAGCCCTACATTAAGGACACAGGTCCGATGCTCAACGATGCGTTGGACGCGCAGGACTGGGTGCTGTTCGAGGGCGCCCAGGGTACCCTTCTTGATATTGACCACGGCACCTACCCCTTTGTGACCAGCTCGAGCCCCACGGCTGGTGGCGCCCCCGTTGGCACAGGAATTGGACCAACCCGCATCGACCGCGTGCTGGGTGTTGCAAAGGCCTACATTACCCGCGTGGGTTCAGGTCCTTTCCCCACAGAGCTCTTTGACGCAGACGGCGATAAGTTCATTGACGTCGGCCATGAATACGGCACCACCACAGGTCGCCGACGTCGCGCTGGCTGGTATGACGCCGTGATTGCGAAATATGCCGTACAGGTAAACGGCCTGACTGACCTGTGCATCACAAAGCTCGATGTCTTGTCAGCGTTCCCGACAATCAAGATTTGCGTCGCCTATGAACACCTGGGGCAGACCTACACCACCGTTCCCGGTCACCAAAGCGCCTTCCACAGCGCGATTCCCGTGTATGAGGAAATGCCGGGCTGGAACGTTGACATCACGCACTGCCGCAGCTTTGAAGAGCTTCCGGTCGAAGCACAAAACTACATCCACCGCCTGGAAGAGCTTGCGGGCGTTCCCGTCACCATGATTGCCGTGGGGCCAGAACGCGAGCAAACGATTTTCAATGGATTTGTGACCCGCGACTAAGAGCCGCAGCTAAAACCCGCAGCTAAAACCCGCAGCCCGTCAGTCTATCAGCCATCAGCCTACCAGCTAAAAGGAGCCCCATCACATGAATATTCTGGTCATTGGATCGGGTGGCCGCGAGCACGCCATCGTGCGCGGCCTTGCCGCCTCGCCCGAAGTCGAAAACATCTATGTCGCACCCGGCAATGGGGGCACGGCCCTTGAAGAAAAGGCCATCAACGTCGACCTGAGCCTGCTCGATGACGAGGTCGGACTCGATACCTTCATCAGCGAAGACGCCATGGAAGACCGCGCGGAGGAGTTTGACCAGATTCCCGCAGACCTCGCCGCGTCGCCAGAACTGCGCTTTGTGCGCGGCAACGACATTGACCTAGTCGTCATCGGACCTGAAGCCCCCCTGGTCGCAGGTCTTGCTGACGAACTGCGCGCCGCGAACATTCCCACCTTTGGCCCGGGCATCGAAGGGGCAATGCTCGAAGGCTCAAAGCAGGTCAGCAAGGACTTCATGGCCACCTACGATATTCCGACGGCAGCCTACGGCGCCTTCGAAGCAGAGGAACGCGAGGCGGCCTTTGCCTATCTGGCAGACCTGGTCGAAGAAGCCCGCGACAAAAACCCCGATGCGCCCGTAGCCGTCATCAAAGCCGATGGCCTCGCAGCAGGCAAGGGCGTCTGCGTGGCGGCGACCGTAGAAGAGGCGCGCGCAGCCATTGAAGAATGCTTCGACGGCCGCTTTGGTGAAGCGGGCGATACCGTCGTCATCGAGGCCGCCCTGACAGGCAGCGAATGCTCGATGATTGCCTTTGTCGATGGCTCGACCGTGCTGCCACTTGCTCCCTCGCAAGACCACAAGCGCGCCTACGATGGCGACCGCGGCCCCAATACGGGAGGCATGGGCTGTTACTCACCCGTGCCTACGGTCACGGAAAAGCAGCTCGACGAAATGACGGCAATTATGCAGCGCAGCGCAGATGCTCTGGTGGAGGAGGGCGTCCAGTACCGCGGCATCCTCTATGCTGGCTTCATGCTGACTGATGACGGTCCGCAGATTCTTGAGTTTAACGTGCGCTTTGGCGACCCAGAGACACAGGTCTTGCTGCCGCGTCTGAAAACAGACCTCGCAGAAGTCATGATGAAGACGGCGCGTGGAGAGCTTGCTGGTACGACGCTTGAGTTTGTCGATGCGGTCGGTGTCAGTGTGGTGCTAGCAAGCGAAGGCTATCCCGGTGACATTGTGACCGGTTTTCCTATTACCGGCATTGCTGAAGCTCAAAAAGTCCCGGGCGTTCAGGTCTTTTTGGCAGGAGCAGAACTGCTGGAGGACGAGCACGGCATTCAAGAGCTGGTAACGGCAGGTGGACGCGTGCTGAATGTCACAGCACTTGCGCCAAGCTTTGAAGAAGCGATTGCAGCGGCGTATGATGGTGTTGGTAAGATTGATTTCAAAGGGGCTTTTAGCCGCAATGACATAGCGAAGCGAGCACTATCATGAATACAAAGAAGCTTTTCCCCCAGGCGGGTGTGCGCACCCAGCTGCTGTATTGCTCTATCATGTGGCTCATTGGCGCCATGATGATATTGCGCCTTGCCATGATTTATCTGGCTACGGTGGGCAGTGTTGTCTGGTGGATTCCACCCGTGGGCCTGTTGCTGGGACTTATCAAGGCCTACTGGCTGATGATTCCAGCAGCTGCCAATTCGATTAAGCGCATTAACGAAAAGGGACGCGACTGGATTTTCAATGCGCTGGCTCCAAAGAGCTACATCATGATTGGTGGCATGATGACGGCGGGTATCTTGCTGCGCACCTTGGGGCCTAATGATCAGACAGGGTATCAGATTTTTCTGGCCACGGCCTATTTAGTAATAGGTATTGGGCTCTTCATGTCAGCTGGTGTCTTTTTGGCGGTTTTGCGCCGTAAATACATCCTGGCACGTCAGGCCGAAGAAGAAATGGAGCGCGCCGAAGCAAGATAGTTGGCGGAGGTGCGTAGAACAGTTGGCGGAGGTGCGTAGAAATCGAATCTACCAGAGAGGTTCTTCACCCCTCACGACGGTTTTGAAGACCGTGCTGTTCACCAGAACAGACCCACCTCCAGCTACGTAGAGCTAAAACAGCTTCGTTATTGTATCAAATTGCGCAGAGCTTCGATGCTAGCTGCGGGCGAGCAAATACTCTAACTCCCCGAGCAGTGTTGCCCGGTCCTCAAGGCTCACGGTTCGGGCAGACAGTAAGAAGCGGTCATCCTTAATGCGCCCAATGATGGGAATATCTGCCTTGGTTCGCATCATGTGCTCGACCTCAGCAGCGCTCTTACCTTCAAGCACCAGCGCGACCGCAAAGCTTGCCAGTGCCACATCAGGCAGCGAGCCACCGCCGGCATAGGCATCATCTTTAACCACACTCACATAGTTTGCTTCTGTGTCCAGCCCGCTCCGCTCGATTATCTGCCCGATTGCTGTAGCAAGCTCTTCTGCCAGCAATTTGCACTCTTCAGCGCTCATGAGCAGCATGCGCAAGGTGGGCACTTCGCGGCAAGCCTGGTCGAGGTCACGGTACAGCCCTAGGGTCGCCTCAAGGGCAGCGAGGGTCATCTTATCAAGGCGCACGGCACGTGCCAGGGGGTGTTTTTTCAGACGAGCAATGACCTCAGCCTTACCGCACAGAATACCTGCCTGCGGACCACCCAGCAGCTTATCGCCACTAAAGGTCACGACGTCAGCACCCGTAGCTAGTGACTCTTGCACCGTAGGCTCATGGGGCAGGGTGCCCCCAGAACGTGCTGCTAGGTCAACAAATACGCCACTACCCAGGTCCTCTGCGACCAGTACGTCCTGCTCACGCCCCAGTACAGCAAGCTCTTCAAGGTCAACCTCTGATGAAAAGCCCGTCACCTTGTAATTAGAAGTATGTGCCTTAAACAGCAGACCGACCTCGCGACCATCTGCCCGCAAGCTTTCAATGGCAGTGCGGTAGTCTTTCAAATGCGTCTTATTAGTCGTACCGACCTCTACCATGGTCGTGCCACTGGCAGCCATAACATCAGGAATCCGGAAAGACCCACCTATTTCTACCAGCTGCCCGCGCGAAACCACCGTGCTGCTGCCACCTGCTAAGGCGGCTAGGCACAGCAATACCGCCGCGGCATTGTTATTAACTGCCATAGCAGCCTCAGCACCAGTTAGTTCACACAGCAGTGACTCGACATGGTCGTGACGACTGCCACGCATGCCAGCATCTACGTCGTACTCGAGGTTAGAATAGCCTTCAATGATGTCGACGACCGCCTCGCGCGCAACAGCTGGCAAAACACTGCGCCCCAGATTCGTGTGCACTACAATGCCGGTCGCATTGACTACCGGTAACAAATGTGGGGCAAGCATTGACTCGATCACGGGCAATATATCAATGACGCAGCGCTCCAAGTGGTACCGGTCGACGATGCTCCCGGCAGCAATACCAGCACGTGCATTGTCGAGCACGCGACGCACGCCGTCCAAAACCACAGCGCGTGCCACCCCTGCCAGCAGCAGCTCTTCGACTTCGGGCGTGTTCATGACTTCGTCGACGTTAGGGATGCTGCGATACAGCTCCTGAGTTGTTGCTGGTTTGGACGAAGGTTGCGTCGTGTTGCTCCGCATCCCTTCACTGCCTTCGGAAACAATTGCGGGCATTGTTTCGCTCAGTTCGTTTGGGTTGCTCCCCATCACTTCTCCTCAAAAAATAACTACAATCAGTTCACATAATAAACACATGTATATGCGCACTCATGAGAACTCAGCTCCGTTTTTCTATTCTATACCACTAATCCAGCTTTTTCATTCAGTACATTTTGTGAATTGGTGGTGTATTTATCACTTTAGTGTGACAATGTTACCAACGCAAAGACGCTCTTGCAGGGTCTTGAAATTTATTGCCTGAAAGTGGCAAGAGCACAAAAGCTTAGAAGAGGGAAAGAAAGGGGGATTTTCTAGCTTTTAGGAGGACAAGTTTACGTTGCAATTTGTGCAGGCGGCGAACCGCAGGCATGAACCTTGCAACAATTCGATTAACACAAAAATGAAGGAGGTGTTGGCATGGGATCAGAAATGACGTTTTATGAAAATCTTTCACAGCGCGGCGTGTCTCGTCGTGACTTCCTGAAGTTCTGCGGATCAACGGCAGCTGTGTTGGGTCTTTCATCAACGTTTGTCCCGACCCTGGCGTCGAAAATTGCAGGCGCAGCAGAATCGGGGCTGACCCCAGCAATTTGGGCCACCGGCGGCAAATGTACAGGCTGCCTTGAGTCCACCTTGCAAGCCACTTACCCAAATGTGGCAGACATTGTACTTGATCTACTGACACTGAACTACAGTGCTGCCTCAATGGCTACTGGTAAGTATGCTGGAGAAGCAAAGAAGGGCGTTTACGAAGGTGACCGTCCCTTTATTATGATTTACGAAGGTGCCATCATGACCGGTCTGGGTGGAAACACTCTGGTTAACGCCGATAAGACCACAAGTCTCGATGACCTCGAGCATGTCATGCACAGCCCGAACCTCAAGGCGATTATCGCCATGGGTCAGTGTGCTGTTGACGGCGGTTGGACGCGTGCGTTCCCGAACCCCGCTGGCGGTATGGGCATCAAGTACTACCTCGAGCAAGAAGGCCTCGACCACGTTCCTGTGGTTAACCTGCCTGGTTGTCCCGCAAGCCCCGAAGAGCTGACGGCTGTTGTCGTTCAGGCACTGCTTCTGGGTAGCGATGGCACCCTCGAGACCGGCATTCAGGCCGTCGCGGCAGACCTCGACAGACTGAACCGTCCAAAGTATCTGTACAACGCAACTATTCATGACAGCTGCCCACGTCGTGGTCACTTCGAGAATGGTGAGTTCGTCCATCGCTATGGCAGCGATGCCGAAAAGAAAAACTGGTGCGTGTATCCCATGGGATGCAAGGGGCCGCAGACCTACCGTCGCTGTCCTATGATGCGCTGGAATGACGCCCAATCATGGTGCGTCGAATCAGGCGGTATTTGCATCGGTTGTGCAACCTGGAACTGGGTTGACAACAATGCTCCCTTCAAGGGTCGCCATCGCCGCGTAGGTGCCAATAACATCCTGCCTGGTGTTTGGAAGGGTGGAATCAATCCTATCGGTACCGCTGCAGCCCTAACGGGTGTCGTTGCTGCTGCTCTGGTAGCGCACGGATTCGGAATGAAGGCCGCAGGTCGTTGCGGTAAGAATGCTACGCTCAAGACTGAGGAAATGAAAGAGTACGATCGCAAGCGCCTCAAGAAACAAGGAGGTGCGTAAAACATGGCTACACCTAATATAACCATGGATCCCATTACTCGTATCGAAGGTCAGCTCGCTGTTGAATGTGTTGCAGAAAACGGCGTAATTGTTGATGCTTGGTCAGTTTCTAAACTGTTCCGCGGTATCGAGGTTGTCCTGAAGGGCCGTGCCCCCGAGGACGCATTCTACGTAACACAGCGTATGTGCGGTGTCTGTCCGACATCACACGGTCACGCTTCATCAAAGGCAGTAGAGGCTATTGATCCCTCGTTCCGTCTGCCTAACGGTGCTCGTATTGTTCGTAACATCTTGGAAGGTGCAGAATGGCTGCACTCACATATCTTCCACTTCTATGCACTGGCCGCACTGGATTATGTTAATCCTGCAAAGGCCCTGCAAGCTGATATCGCCAACACCATTGCTCTTGCAAAAGAAAAGGGTATTGCGATTGATGACTACGCAGCGGTTCAGGCTCGCGTTCTGAAGCTGGTCCAAGGTGGAGACCTGTCTATCTTTACTAACGGTTGGTGGGGCATTGATCCTGTTGCTAACCCAGAAGAAGCAGACGAACTGTACAATCCAGACATGCCAGCTGAACTGCATCTGATTGGTGTTGCTCAGTACCTGAAGGGTCTGGAAATGCAGGCTGTTGCTGCTCAGATTATCGCGATTATCGGTGGTAAGTTCCCGATGCCGATGACCTCAGTAGCCGGTGGTACGGCATGGATGCCTCGTGCAGACAAGCTGGATGACTGCCTGTTCCGCTTGAAAGAAGTTGCAGACTTCATCAAGCGTCAGATGATTCCTTACACCTTTGCTATTGCTCCTTACTATGTAAGCGCGCTGAGCTACGGACAGGGTGTTGGAAACTTCCTCTCATGGGGTTGCTTCGATCGTTCAAGCATGACTCCAGAGAACCGTTACCTACCTGCTGGTTTCATCAAGTCAGCAGTTGGCCTGAACGTGGTCAATCGCCCTGACCCAAAGATGGTGACAGAAGATGTCGGCCGTTCGTGGTATAAGAACAGCTCGAACCTGATGCCCTTCGATGGTGCCACAGAGCCCGTAACAAACTTCGAGTACGACCTTGGTGGAAAGTATTCATGGGGCAAGGCTCCAAAGTATGCAGGCGACCCGATGGAAGCAGGTCCTTTGGCCCGCATCCTCGTTGCCTACATGGATACTGATTCACCAACAAACAGCCTCATTCGCGGCGTTGTTGACAACGCAGTTGCAACACTGGGCATCGAACTGACTGATCTGGTTTCAACACTGGGTCGCGTTGCAGCTCGTAACCTGGAAGCAGCCGTTGCCGCAGAACTCGCCTTCGAATGGGTCGATGAACTGGTTGTCGAACTACGCAAGGGTCGCGCAGACTTCTGGACCTCTTACAGTGCTAGAAGTGGCGAAGGTGTAGCAACCTGGGAAGCACCACGTGGTGCCCTGGCTCACTACATTAAGACCGCAGGCGGCCGTATCGAGAACTACCAGATCGTAACTCCGTCAACATGGATCCTGTCACCTCGCAACGACGATGGTGCTCCAGGACCGATGGAAGCTGCCCTCATTGGAACCCCGGTCGCTAATATCGAGCGTCCAATTGAAGCTGCACGCGTCATCCGCAGCTTCGATCCGTGAGTCGGTTGCGGCGTTCACGTGACTGAACGCAGAACTGGTAAGTCTGGAACGGTATATAGCAGAAAGTGGGGTGCTTAAGTATGCCAGGCAAACTGACTAAAAGAAGCACTCACCCCTTTTTCGTATTCACCCACTGGGTCAATGCGATGGCAATGCTCTTCTTGACCATTTCAGGTCTCTACATTGCATTCCCCATCATCAATGGCTTCATGGGTGTAGCCCGAGGAACTCACTTCTTCTGGATGTTTGTTCTACTCATTAACATCATTGCCCGTATCGTCTCGATGTTCTTCATCAAGTGCGCTTGCGAGCAAGGTGGCGAATGTGTCGAATACGACTACAAGAACTGGTTCCCACAAAAGACAAATCGTCACCAAATGTGGCCCATGATCAAGTATTATCTCTTCTTCAAGAAGGATTACCCGATCACCGCAAAGTATGCGGGTCTGCAAAAGCTCGCCTACTGGCTGTCGATTATCCTCACCTTTGCCATCGCCTACACAGGCTTTGCGCTTTGGGGTCCGACTCAGGACTGGATTATCTTCCGCATTGGTAACGAAATCGTCGGTAGTCTCTTTGGATTCGGCGGCGGCGACGGCCTCATGGCCATGCGCCTCATCCACCACTGGTTGATGTGGTTCATCCTCATCTTTACCTGCATCCACGGCTACTTGGCCAATATCTATGGCCCGTCAGCATCACGTCTGATCTTCCTGTACAAGGATAAGAAGTAAGCGACGGCTTGGAGCAGATAGTTCTCTTGTGGGTTTTACTTACAAGAGTTTAGGGGAGGAGGGCGTCCTTTTATGGGCGCCCTCTTTCTGTGCAGAAGAATAATCCCAAAATAAAATGTTTGTGCTTGCGTTGCAATAAATATGAAGAAGCTGTATTATTAATTGTGTTGTTTTCGTGAATCCTATTCAGCTGAAGGAGGCCGATCATGAAGCACCTTAAGACAGCCGTGCAGCTGCTTTTTGCGCTCCTCTTCGTACTTATTCTGTCAATTTTTCTCATCGGATGTTCGGCGACTGACGATTCAGCCTCCCATCTTGAAACCCCAACTGAGGGTGTAAAGGTTCTGACCGGTCCTGGTTATCCTGCGCCAAAAGGCCCCAGTATCCAGGGTGAAGGACGTGCAACGCGCGTGCCTCAAGTACAGAATGTGCGTGCCACGGTGACGCCTGATGGCATCAAGATAATGTGGGACGCTGCAGACGGCGCAGAAGGATATGAGCTCTATAAATCAGATCGCGCAGCTGGCGACTTTGCTCGTGTCGCTTCCCTCGATGGAACCAGCTATGTCGACAATGACTTTTCAACAGGTGAAGCGGCCTACTACAAAGTACGTGCCTCAAAGACCGTTCAAGGTGCCATCCGCTTTGGACACCTATCTTCAGCAGCAGGTGTTTTGCCTTAGCTCAAAGCGAGCAGACTATTCGCCACAAAGATAGAAATCCCTCCTCAATAGCCGAATCTTGAGGAGGGTTTCTTAATTTGTGCCCGCATCATTTATACTTACTCATAGTGTGACTGTCGGCAATCGATATCCGCAAAGAGATGATTCACCACTATGAGCCATTCAAATGAAGCAGAACAAGACCAGCGCAGGGACATTAGACTAACCTCACTGTCGAGCAAGGCTGGTTGAGCAGCCAAGTGGGGTCCGGCGGACCTCGAAGCTGCTCTGCAACATATTGCGCCATGCGCACTCGATTCAACAGATGCAGATGATAATCTGATGCTGGGCTTTGAGACCAGTGATGATGCTGCGGTCTACCGTATGAGTGATGACACCGCAGCGCTTCTGACGGTCGACTTCTTTACTCCCATTGTTGACGACCCCTATGACTTTGGACGCATCACAGCAGCCAATGCACTCTCTGATGTCTATGCCATGGGTGGACGCCCTCTGACTGCCATGAACCTCCTTGCCTTTCCTTCAGACCTAGACCCGAGCGTCGTAGGTGCTGTCCTGCGCGGCGGGGCAGAAAAGGTGGCAGAGGCTGGCGCGCTGATCGTAGGTGGGCACACCATCGACGACAATGAACCCAAGTATGGTCTTTCAGTCATGGGTACTGTTCATCCTGAAAGCGTACTTTACAATCGTGGGTCGCGCCCCAGTGATGTACTGGTGCTGACAAAACCCTTGGGCACGGGGCTGTGGGGGACGGCGCTCAAGCGTGAAATGTATGATGGCAGCCATCCACAGGCGCGCGCTGCGATAGAGATGATGGCGACCCTGAACAAAGATGCTGCCGAAGCTCTCGAGGATACAGAGATTCGAGCCAAGGTGCATGCGGCAACCGATATCACGGGGTTTGGGCTCGCAGGTCACCTCCACGAGATGATGCAGGCATCAAATACCGTAGCGACGGTTGCTTTGGACGCACTCCCTCTGTTGGAAGGGGCTTGGGAACTCAGTGCAGCACAGGTCAGGCCGGGCAAGACGGCGGAAATGATTGCCTGGGCCAGCAACTTCGTCAGCTTTAGTGATGGCCTGACGGCAGAAAATGTCGAAACTTGGCTGGGTATTGTTTGTGACCCACAGACCTCGGGTGGTCTGTTGCTTTCGATGACGGCTGATGCGGCGAGACGCTACGTCGAGGCTCTGCCCAGCGCGACCATCATCGGCAGCGTGAGTGGCCCAGATGTGGATACTCTCGCCGGCTTTGTCTGCTTTGAATAGAAGTCCACGCAAATTAGCTCCTTTGAGCATTTTACTTATGCGTTCGCATCTACGACTTTGATAAATAAGAAAGGCAAAAGGTAAACCCTATTTACTATATTTGCAATTTTGGTAAATAAGAACTATTATTGAGGGAGCTTATTTAGCATTTAATCAAATGTGGGTATTAAATGAATCACCAGAATCAAAAATTCAAAACACTCAAGCGAATCTTTCACGAGGATTCGTCCGACGAGCGCTTCGAGAACAACCAGCGCTTGGCTGATCGTCGCCGCGAAGACATGTCAGCATTCAGAACAGGGATAGCGCTTTATTCTGGAGAGCTATTTTATACGACACCCCAGGAGCTCATCACACTAGTCGAGAGGGTTTTGCGCCTCGAAAGGAAGGTATCGCATTTATGGAGAAGTCTTCCCACGATTGCGCGACGTTCATATATTCGCGACCTCGTTACCCAAGAAGTTGTATTCACTAACCAGATTGAAGGCGTGCGAAGTACCCGCAAAGAAATAGAGGAAGCTCTTGCCAACTATGAGCAGTTCCCAGAAGACAGAGGAAAAAAGCAGTTCAGAGAATTCGCAAGTCTTTACCTCAATTTAACCCGGGAACAAATTGGCTTCCCAAAGAGCCCTGATGACATTAGATCTATCTTCGATGATGTCATGGAAGGGCAGCTTGACGAAGAGGATGTTCTTGACGGAAGGCTTTTTAGAAGAGAGCCGGTAGAAGTGCGAGGCGGTCATCGACTAGTGCATGTGGGGGTTACTCCTGAATCTCGCATTATCGAGATGCTTGAGTCCATGATTCAGCTTGTGGAACACGATGACTCTCCTGCAGTCATTAATGCGGTGCTTTCGCACTTTTTGTTTGAATACGTCCATCCCTTCTATGATGGCAATGGCAAAACCGGACGTTTTTTGCTCGCCCTCTACCTAAGCGAGCCTTTGTCAATGGCGACTGCTCTTTCGGTTTCTAAGTCTATTGCAGAAAACGTAAACAAATATTACAAGGCCTTTGAAGAAGTTGAAGACCGACTTAATCACGGGGAGGCCACTTACTTTATCATCGTAATGATGGAAATAATTCTGAGCGCACAGGAAGGCCTTGTCGACGAACTGGTAGAGAAGGACAGGCTCTTAACAGAGGGGCTCGGCTCAATCGAGCAACTGGGATTAACAAATGACAGAGAAAAGGCAATCATCTACGGTCTCTTGCAGGTGCAGCTCTTCGCAACTGTACCAGCCGCAACACTTGAGCAGCTTGCGCAACTGATAAGCCGCAGCAAGTCGGCAGCTCGAAAGTATCTTGCGAGACTTGAAGAGATGGGGTATGTGCAGATTGTATCCCGCAGACCTCTGAAGTTTATGTTGACTGATAGAACGCGGACGCTAGTAGGGTATAGTACAAGAGACGATTATGCGCACGAAATGAACAGGATTGGCGATGACTGAAAACGAACAGCAGCAAGGGTTAGCAGGCAACCCCGCGATGGACGGCGTGACCCGTCTGCCGATATCGCATTCGGTTCCGCCCAATAACCCGACTACGCCGCCGCCGGCTGTCCTGAATCAGGTGTCTGATGTCACGCCCAGCGTTTGCTGGCGCATTCGTGACTGCGCGCCTGAAATCCAGCTCTACTGCCAGCATGCGGTGACGGACTTCGACATGTGCCCGTCTATCTGCAAGTTTGCGATATGCACGCGCCCGGAACATAAACCTACCTGGGATGCGAAGTTTGTCTTCGAGCCCAATATTGACCGCGATGCTGCGCTGAAGCATGCCTGCTTGCACTGCGAGTTCTTTGTACGCAATGGACCGAAAAAGAACCCTGATGCACCCAAAGAGCTTGAAATCGAAGAGGCAGCAGAAGCCGCGCAAGCTGCGCAAGCAGCCACCGATTAGCGCCAGACCCTTCAGGAGGAGTACGTCCATGCTCGACCTATCACAACAGCCCGTTAATACCCTCGATGACCTGCGCGAAAGACTCGCGACAGGTCAGATGTCCGCGCCCCAGCAGCGCATCCTCATTATGGGTGCGGGCAATATCATCATGGGTGACGAAGGCATAGGGCCCGTTGCCCTGCGCTATTTGTATGAGCACTATGATTTCCCCGATAATGTGGCGCTACTTGATGTGGCGACAACGGGACTGGGCATGCTGCCAAATATTGAAGACTCTGACCATCTGATTATTTTAGATGCTGCTGACGACAGTGGGCACCCGCCCGGAACGGTCATTTTCTACACACCTGAAGATCTGGCGAACCAGCAGGTCATGCATTCAGCTCATGACCAGCGCCTGACCGACGTCTTGTTTGCTGCGCAGATGACGGGTATCGAGTTCAAATCAGTCATGGTCGTGGGCGTGCAAGTCGAATCCCTCGAGCAGTTTGTGCTGGAGCTGTCAAAGCCAGCTGCTGCAGCGATTCCTATCACCTGCGCCGCCGCCTTACACCTGCTGTCTGAACTGGGGGAGACCGCAAGCCCCAAGCCTGGTGTTGAAATTGACCCAGTGTTACTTGATGCTCTCGAAAACTACTCACCAGAACATTCTCAAGACAGCTAAGCTTTTTCAAACCCCCTCATGTAGCTGGTGTGGACGTACTCCTCAAAAGACTCAAATGTGCTAGTATAGTTCAAATATTTTAATCAAAATACTTGAACTATTGCGCATATGCGCTCGAGGGAGGCAGCTATCTCATGAAAATCGGTATTCCCCGGGCACTACTCTTCTACTTTTATGAAGACCTGTGGCTGGGCTTTTTTGACAATCTGGGCATCGAGACCATCGTGAGTCCGCCCAGCAATAGCGCAATCGCAAAGGCGGGGATAGCACATTCGATTGACGAGGCCTGCTATTCATCGAAGCTCTTTATAGGGCATGTTCAGTGGCTGCTTGACAGCTGCGACATGGTTTTCGTGCCACGCTATGCAGATTCGGGCATTCGTGAAGAGTATTGTACGCGTATTTTTGGTCTTTACGACTTGGTGCGCAACACTTTCCCCGAGGCAAAGGTTTTGCATGCAGAGGTCAGTTTCTTGCACCGTAAAAAGGAATCAGAAGCCTTCGTGCAGATTGGCGAGGCCCTGGGCTTCACGCGCGAGGAGAGTCTGAAGGCCTATAAGGATGCAGCGGCGACTGCCCAGGCGCGCAAAGGGGAAAGAATCGCCGCTCAAGAAGAGCTCTTGAAAGCAGATGGCATGAAAATACTGCTGGCCTCACATGCCTACAACAGCTATGATGCGGTGATTGGTGCAGAAATCATCGACTATTTCGAGCGCAATGAGGTGAAGGTCATTCATTCCGACCTGATAAATACCCGTGAGGCTAAGAAACGCGCCAAAGACAGCTACAGTGACCGGATCTACTGGCGTGTAAGCTCTGACATGATTGGCGGCATCGACAAGTACAAGGATCAGGCCGATGGTATCGTCATGATATCGACCTTCCCCTGCGGGCCTGATTCGCTCTTTGCAGAGCTGGTCATCAGGTTGGTTAAAGACGTGCCGGTGCTGTCACTGGTCATAGACGAGCACGATGCCACTGCTGGCATCCAAACCAGGCTGGAGAGCTTCATCGACATCATCGAGGCAAAGAAAAAGGCGAAAAGCCTGCTTGAAGTTGAGGTGGCAGCATGAGCCAGAAGCTCAGTCATCATGACCATAATGGACGCACTCACTCAAAAGATAATCATGAGCGCAAAATAGCCTGCACCCCAACTATTGGCGATTATGCCCTGCTGGGCGACATCTTGATGGAGCGCCTGCTGGGCTACGAGACGATGCCCTGTCCACCGCTGACAAAGCGCACGCTCGAACTGGGTGCGCAAAACAGTCCTGACATGATTTGCACGCCTTTCAAGATTACGCTAGGCAACCACATCGAGGCGGCGCAGGCCGGTGCTAATGTCTTTATTATGCCAGGCGCTGGTTGCCGTCTAGGCTTTTATGACATCTTGCAAAAGCAGATCCTCGATGATCTGGGCTACCCCAATGATATTATTTCGCTTTTTGACTACATTCCTACGACGAAACGTCTTTTCACGGCGATGCAGGAGCGCAATCCGGAGCTTACGCAGCAGCAATTCGATGAGGTCTTTGCACTGATTATTCAAATAACCGTCGACATGGACGGACTGGCAGACTACCTGCGCCACAACCGTGCCTTCGAGCTCGAAGCAGGTCAATTCGAAAGCAATTACCAGGCCTACCTGTCTGAGGTCAAGCTGGCGCAGACCGCCGGTGAAGCCGCAGATATTGGAAAAAAATATGACAAGCTTCTGCGAGCGATCCCGGTAGATAAGCCGCAGCGTCCCATCCGTATTGGCATCCTGGGTGAAATCTACGTCGTGGTCGAGCCTTTTTCGAACGCAAACCTCGAGCAGTGGCTGATGGACCGCGCCGTGGAAATCGACCGCCCTTTTGACCTGACACGTATGGCGATTGGTATCTTTAACAATGAACAGCAAATCGCAGAAAGCGGCGGCTACGTCAACTACAACATCGGCAGCACGGCAAACGACGTCATAGCCCAAACACACCGCATGATGAAAGAAGGCGTCGACGGCGTTATTCACATCAAACCAGCGTCGTGCTCGCCAGAAATCACCGCGATGACGATACTGCAAAACATGTCGCAGGACTTCGGCATTCCGGTCATGTACCTGACTTTCGACACCGAAACAGGAGAGGCCGGCGTACACACCCGCCTCGAAGCATTTTTGGACATGATTACGATGAAAAGGCAAAGTGCCGATCGCGCCGCTTAAGTGTGCAGATGAAACTTGATTTAGAGGGAGACTTGATAATGAAAAAGGCCTATTTGGGCGTTGATATTGGCTCGATTTCGACCAAAGGCGTCGTGATTGATGAAAACAACCAGGTGCTGGCTTCCAGTTACCTGTGGACGCAGGGTAACCCCATCGATGCGGTTAAAAGGGTCGTGGGGGAGCTTGACCAGACCATGAACGGCGCCGGCGCAGGCGGCCTTGCTGGGCAGTATACGATTGTCAATTCAGGAACCACGGGCTCGGCGCGTAAGCTGATTGGACTGGTGCTGGGGTCTCGTGTCGTGAAAAACGAGATCACGGCCCATGCTGTGGGTACGCTTTCAGTTGTGCCAGATGTTCAGACGATTCTAGAGATCGGCGGTCAGGACTCGAAGATTATTCTGATTAACAACGGCGTTGTCATGGACTATGCCATGAACACCATTTGTGCTGCTGGCACCGGGTCGTTTTTGAGCAGTCAGGCAAAGCGTCTTGACCTTGAGCTCGAGGATTTTGCAGCCCTTGCGCTGCGAAGCGAGAACCCTGCAAAAATCGCTGCACGCTGCACGGTATTTGCAGAAAGCGACCTGGTACACAAGGCTCAAATTGGGCATAGTAAAGAAGACATCGTCGCTGGTCTGTGTCGCGCCGTCGTGCTGAACTACCTGAATAATGTCGGCAAGGGCAAGCAGATCAAGGGGCCGGTTGTTTTCCAGGGTGGCGTGAGCAAAAATGCAGCCGTTGTTAAAGAGTTCGAACGTGAGCTGGGACTGCCTGTGCATGTTGACCCCCATGGGCACCTGATGGGAGCACTGGGTGTTGCAGTGCTGTGCAAGAACGAGGTGCAGGAATCAGCCTTTGACTTTAATATCACGAATCTGGAATTTGAAACGCGCGGGCTCGAATGTGCAGGATGTCCCAATAGCTGCGAGATGATTTGTGTCTACCGCGAAGGCCAGCTGCTGGATGCCTGGGGCAATAAGTGCGACATTGGAGCAAGCCTCACATCAGCCCAGGCTGCTTAGAAAGCACATCTACATAGTTTGCTTGGAAAAGTGAAGATGGTGGGCGATACTGGATTTGAACCAGTGACCTTGGCCTTGTAAGGGCCCTGCGCTCCCGCTGCGCCAATCGCCCACGTTCACTTTGCGAGGAAATATTGTATCATAGACTGCGATGAAAAGGTCTATTCTTATCACCCTCATTTTTATTGGGACAGCCGCGCTCTTATTAGGGCTCTTTTTCTTTGCTATAAATCAGGGCAGCATTCAAGTTAGTTTTGCGCAGCTTTTGCGTGGTCTCTTTGTCGAATACGACCCTAATGTGGCGGCCATCTATGACTTGCGCTTTCCGCGCATCCTCGTGGCCATCTTAGGCGGAGCAGCCCTCGCTGTTGCAGGTGCACTGTTTCAGGCAGTCCTGCGCAATCCTGTGGCTGACCCCTCCATCATTGGTATTTCAAGCGGTGCAGCACTTGCGTCGGTATTAGTTATTGGCCTCTTTCCTGCGCTCTATTTTTCATCCCCCATTTTTGCCATCATAGGTGGCCTTGTCACCTTTGGTATTGTGTATGCCCTATCCTATCAAGGCGGACTTGCGCCTATGCGCGTCGTACTAGTGGGTATTGCGGTTAATGCCGTGCTGGTTGGGCTGGGCGAAGGTCTGGGAGTCATCATGGGCGGCGGGGCAGGCGGCGGCGGTGTGAGCTTCACGGGCAGCCTTGCCATGCTGACCTGGAGTGATGTCAGCCTGCTTGCCTGGTATGTGACACCTGCCCTCATAGCGGCAGCTCTGCTGTCAGGGCGTTGCAATCTGCTAGGGCTTGAGGACGATACCGTGCGCTCACTGGGTGTTAATGTCACGACTCTACGCATCATGGTCAGCTTCGTTGCTGTGACCTTGGTTTCGCTTGCCAGTGCGGTCATGGGCGTTATCGCCTTCCTGGGGCTTATTGTGCCCCACGTGGCGCGCCTGCTCGTAGGCAGCGACAACCGCGTTCTACTACCTTACTGTGCCCTCGGTGGAGCCTTCTTGATGCTTCTAGCAGACACCGTCGGTCGCCTGATAGCGCATCCCTTTGAAATTCACGCCGGAATACTAATGGCTATTATTGGTGGACCGATGTTTATTATGTTGCTGCGCTCGGGGAAAAAGTTCTATGGCTGAGCGTACACCTAGACATCCATCTCTGCGTCCTGAAGATGTTTCTTCCTCGTCACGTAGGGAACAACTACGCTCCTCGGTCGAAACATCTCCACTCCTTGACCTGAATGCCCAGGAGCACGCTCGAGAGCGCGCACCTGAAAACTCTAAGCCGATATTTGAGGTTCGCGACTTAAGCTTTGCCTATGCAAATCAGCAGGTCTTTGAAGGCCTGTCTTTCGACATAGCAGAAGGCAAAATCACGGCACTCATGGGTGCCAATGGTGCAGGTAAGTCAACGCTCTTCAAGCTGCTGACTAAAAACCTCAAGCCGCAGGGGCAAGCACACATCATGCTCGACGGGCGCGACTTGAACTCCTATCGCTTGAGCGAACTTGCCAAAAAGCTTGCCGTCGTCTGGCAAAACAACATCGCCCCCCATGACATTACGGTGCATGATCTGGTTGCCTATGGTCGCGTGCCCCACAAAAAGGCCTTCCAGTCGATGTCGCATGAAGATGAGGCGGCCATCGCAGAAGCCCTGAAGTTCTGCGATCTCGAGGGCTATGAGGATCGCCGCATGCAAGAACTGTCAGGCGGCCAGCAACAACGTGTATGGATTGCCATGGGGCTTGCCCAGCAAACGCCCATTATGTTTTTCGACGAACCAACGTCATTTCTGGACGTGCGCTATCAGGTCATGGTGCTACGCCTGATTCGCAGGCTGAACCGCGAGCTCGGCCTCACCGTCGTCGTCATCTTGCACGACATCAATCAGTCTTTCGAGCTCTGCGATGAAGTCATCGCCCTGCGCCCCGACGGCAGCCTGGTCAAAGGTAGCCCTCAAAAGCTGGCAGATGAAGACTTCCTGCGCGACATCTACGAGGCTGATTTGCGCGTTGGCATGGTTGGCGAACAGGTCGTCGTGCACGCTCCTCTGTAGAGGCTATTCCACCTCCACAATCCCGCCTCAAAAGCTAGCGCTGCCGGCAAATCCCAATCCAGCGCCCTTGTGCCACCCCATTTCACCTCAATCTGAGCACAAGCAACTCGCATCTCGTTCATAAGTGTGAAATTGCTCCTTTTCCATTCCATCATAATTACACCAGCTGTGAAAAAGCAGCGATTATTTAAGCTCAAAACCAGCTCAGTTGTGAAATGTAACAATCTGTTACCTTTACTCACCCGCTAGCTATTCAAATGATACCGCGCAGCTGCCTATAATACAGGTTGCGTAATTCTGTTTGTATGTTGAAAGGTGTCAAATATGAGTCGATCACTAGCCATGAGGCAACTACTAGCAACCTTCCTTGCCTTTACCATGCTTCTGACCCCCGTCATGTCCATGGTCACCCCAGCAATCGCTGGCGCCGCTGAAGCCTCAGCGCAGGCCACAGCGATTTCTGAACTCCTCGCATCCGATGAGCCCACTGGCACGGCTTCCACACCTGCCCCGGCTCCCGAAACTGCTCCTGAAGCAGACAAAGCGGCGGAGTCTGACCAAACCACCATCACTAGTGACGATGAGGGCACCGCAGATCCTGCCACCCTAACCGACAACGAACCAGATGCTGCCGATGCTATAACTCTGCCTTTGGGTAGCTACCTCGTAGACATCACCCCAACCTCAAGTGCCAACAATGGCACGGTTTCAAATCAAATAGTAGAACTGCTTGCTCCGCAGGCACTTGTAGAGGTGCGTGCAGACGGAAACTTCGTTTC
>Ga0123353_10000667_pt1 | contig 41967 bp, 43 predicted proteins | sample TergutLab28metaG_3_FD_92763 | JGI IMG/M metagenome (GOLD analysis project Ga0123353, IMG submission 92763) | Labiotermes labralis P3 segment gut microbial communities from Petit-Saut dam, French Guiana - Lab288 P3 | ecosystem: Host-associated > Arthropoda: Insects > Digestive system > Gut ... | reverse complement strand
TAAACGGTTCGGTTATAGGACACCGTTGGACTTGTGGCATGAGCATTTGAATGTGATATTATCCGCTTAACCCGTCAACAGTCTTCTCCCCTTCCGGGGGGCAGTTGAAATTACAATCGGGGACAAAAATAAGGATGATTATACATGGAAAAAGCCAACGTGTTTTTCACGGAATTATCGAAAGCGGATTATGACGCTCTGCCCAAGACGCTCCGTGACGAATGCGTTTATACATTGAAAAAACTGCGGCGTGTTGGCAAAAAATTGGGAATTGAACTGGAAAATAAAAACGGCAAAAACCTAAGCGGCTACTACAAGCTGTATTTTAACCAAGCGCGCCATCGCATTGTATATACGGAAGTGAATGGCGAAGTCGAAATCACGGCGGTTGGCGAAACTTTGAAGGAATCGCTGGAAATAACGGGTATTGGCAAGCGTGACCGGCAGTATATTTACGATTTGATAAATCAACGCATTATAAATAACGATGAAGATGAATCCAAGGAATGAAGCGGTGCTTTTTTAATTCCGCACAACTTTTCCTTATATCAACTCCGCTTGGACTGACAAGCCTGCGAAAATGTTGTTAAGCGTTGTTCCAATCAATGCCATTATTTTAAATATATATGACTGTTTTCCAATCGTTATAGGGAGGTACAAATGGGGCATATTATAATTATTTCCGGCCCTCCGGGAGCAGGGAAAAGTACGGTTTCACGAATATTATCCGAAAAATCGCCGCATGACCTTACGGTATATGTCCACACGGATGATTTTTATAACAATATCCGAAAAGGATATATCGCCCCTTGGAAACCCGGCGCAGAAAAACAAAATAAAATGGTATCAAATATAATGGTATCGTGCGCCAAGCATTATGCCGAGGCCGGATACGAAGTTGTGGTAGATGGATTGATAGGGGATTGGGCATTGAATGATTGGATTGATGCTGTATGTGACGAAATAAAGATACACTATATTATTATTTTCCCTAGTATTGAAACGATGTTTAATAGAAACAAAATCCGTGATACAAAACTTAACGATGAAGATATTCATGCAATGACAGGATTGTATAATGCAATTTCCGGTTGGAAATTTTTTAAATCGCATTCCATTGATTCTTCAAAGCAAGACCCGGATGAAACCGCAACTGTAATAAGAAACATGATAAATACAGGATGTTTACTTATAAATTAAAAATGCAATCTTTTCCCTTATATCAAGTCCGCTTGCGGAGGCTGCTAACCCCATCACGCAAAGGAGTGAAATAAATGGATATAACCGCTTATCTCAACCGTATCAATTTTATTGGAGAGGTTGCGCCCGATTTTGCTTCGCTGTGTCAGTTGCAACGCCGGCATCTTATGGCTGTCCCTTACGAAAACTTGGACATCATGCGGGACATCCCGCTTTCGCTGGAAACGGACGCCCTCTACGAAAAAATCGTAACGCGCGGGCGCGGCGGCTATTGCTTCGAGTTGAACGGCTTGTTCGCGTGGTTATTGAGGGAGATCGGTTTCGGCGTAACGGAATATTTCGCGCGGTTTTTGCGCAACGAAACGGAGATCCCCATGCGGCGACACCGTGTTTTGCGCGTGACTTGCGCAAACGGCGCGGAGTACCTCGCCGACGTGGGCGTGGGACAAATCATTCCGCGCGAGCCGCTGCCGTTTACGCTTGATGAAATCAACGAGCAAGGCAATGAGCAATACAAACTGGTGAAGGATGACTTTTTAGGATATGTATTATACGAATTTTACAAGGGCGGTTGGCGGTGGGTATATTCCTTTACGCTCGATCCGCAGGTGCCCGAGGACTTCGAGGCCATCACATTCTATTGCGAAAGATATCCCGAATCCTTTTTCCGCACGATGGACATGGTGCATCTGTTCACCGAAAACGGGCGCAAGCTCGTGGCCGGGCGGGAGTTTAAGGTTTATACGCCGGAGGGCGTGCAAATCCACATACCCGCCTCGGAAGGGGAATATACGGCGTTATTGGAAAGGGAGTTCGGGATTAGGCTGTAAACGGCTGATACCCGACCTCTTCCAGTACCAGCCCTTCCGGCGGCATGGTTTTGCCGGCTTTTGTCCTGTCCTTCGCGGCGATGATTTCGGGGATGGCTTCGTGCGGGATTTTACCCAACCCCACATACACAAGCGTCCCCGCAATGATGCGCACCATGTTATACAGGAAGCCGTTACCCGTGATAATAATTTCTATCGGCCCGCAGGGAAAATGTCTTTCCCCGGGGATGACTTCCGCAGAACCCCCATGAAAAATATTTCCCACGGAGGGGCGGAGGAACATTACCTCGCATTGATACACCTCCCGCACGGTGGTTTTCGCTGACCCACCCGCCGCGCAAAAGGACGTGAAATCATGCCGCCCGATGAAATGCCGGGCGGCTTTTTGCATGGCTTCGATGTCCAACGGCTGCGGGACGAAAGCGGAGTAACGGCGCAAAAGGGGATTGGGGATTGGCGCGTGATGGATATGGTAGGCGTAGGTCTTGTATTTAGCAGCGAAGCGGGGGTTAAACGACTTCGGAACAAATTGTGCCGAAGTTGCGGAAATATCCGAAGGCAGCAGTCCGTTTAAAACCTTTGGGAATTTATCCAAGGGGATTTTGAGTTCATCGATATCGAAAACCGCGCGCTGCCCGAGGGCATGGACGCCCGCATCGGTACGGGAGGCTGCGATGGTTTTTACGTCGTTTATATTGCGGTTTAACAAAACGGCCAGGGCTTCCTCCAGCGTTTGCTGGACGGAAGGGCCGTTGATCTGCCGTTGCCAGCCGCAGTAGTTTGTACCGTCGTAGGCTAGGGTTAGTAATATCCGCATGTTAACCTCCCCTTCGGCTACCTTTCAACGATTTTTATATTCATCCCGTGTTAAACGGTAATGAACTTCCAAGCCGGTTTTTTCGGGGCCGTTATCGGTTGTTTTAAAATGTTTGTCAGGGCGTTCTAAAAAGAGATGAAAACCGTTTTTTTGAAATATCCGGCCGCTTCTTTTGTTATAATCACCCGTTATGCCGTAAATAATATCAGCCTTTTCGTTATTGAAGGCCAAATTGACCAGCATTTGCACAACAACTGACCCGATCCCCCTATTCCAATACGGTTTTTCACCAATTAAGATGTCAATCCTCCGTACATCGGCGGATGTCGGATATATTTCCAATATATAATCCACGTTCATTTTACAAAGCAAGCATTCACCGATGGCTGTTCCGTCTATTTCAAGTATAAAACAATAACCGGCGTTTGAAGTTTGCTTATAAATAGATCGCACGGCTTCATCGCCGTTATCATTCGGGTCCGCATCGGGCCCTTCATTCCAATAAAGCACTTCGGGGTCTGTGTTCCATTTATATAAAAGAGGCAAATGGTCATCGCTGAGGGGGCGCAGGATAATCGTATGCTCCCTCAACGCTCCATGCAGCGTTACATTGTGTTCCTTGATTATATTGGTTTTCATATAACCCGCTTGTCCCCTTTTGTATTTAATAAGCAAAAATGTTTTTCCAACAACGTTAATGTTTTTTCGACCGTGCTTTCTTCGTTTCTTATAATGTTGAATAGATTGTATTTTACGACTTTTTCAAATTCTTCCTTGGCGTGGATTCTGAATAATTCATTTTGCACTTCAAATTTTAGCTCGGGATTTTCCAGCGCTTCGATCGCTTTTGTAAAGGCTATGTGGTCGTCGCGTTGGTAATAATCGCGGATAATTAATTCGCCCGGCGCCAATAAACAGGCGATTCTGTTGTAGTCGGAAATTTCCAGCAGAAATTCATAGTCCTCTATCCAAATATCCGCGACAACCGTATTTTTCTGCGCCAGCTTGATAATTTCTATTATGGAAAATGCTATGGATTCCATATTCGCGGCTTGGTTCCTTTTTTTATCGGCTAAAAATTCCTCGACGGTCCTGCCGAAATATTCCTCGTTGCTTAGCGACCGTCCCCCGTTGTGCGAAAAAGGCTGATATTTTTCACAAATTACGGATTCCCATTCCTTCCAATTGGGTTCATTCCAATTGTCGCAGAAATAGGTAAACCCGTATTTTTTCGACAGCTCCTTACCCATTGTCGTCTTTCCGCCGCACGCCGTTCCCACAAAGAAATAAACGTTTTGCAAGCTGCGCTTTAGGATATTATTGGCTATGTTCATGGTATTTTCCTTCCGGTATACGCGGTTGGCGGCTGCCGATTACGCTTGTTAGCCGATGTTATGATCTAAGTTTTTTATTTTGGAAATAATCGTAATTTTCAAGGCTTTCAACAGGCATGGAAGTTGTCCAATGATACGGTTGAAGCTCCGCAAGTGAAACAAATTTAATGGTATTATCAGGCGTTGTTACCCCAACCATAACGTTATTGCCCCAAAACCTTAACCGCTCCTGGCATACGCCGCAGGGTGTAAGGATTTCGTATTTACTATTTTCGTCGTTGCGTACAACACAAAGGCTGTGTGTTACCCGTGTATCATGTTTGTGGGCTTCGCACATTGCCCCGGTTTCAATACAAAGGGAAACATCGGCCATCGCTTCCAAGTAAACACTTGTGAAATACATGCCATCTTCGGTTCGTATAACGCCCGCCCCGCCCCATCCTTTAGGGTAACGTTTATTGATTAATTTAACAGCTTCGTCAAACATTTTTTGCTCGATGTTTTTACCATCCATTTTTCGCGCTCCTTCGTCCAATATAAATCGCGCACGTACCACATTATTCCTTTAAAGGCCGATCCCCCATACAACACGTTTAATTAAATCATGGTTGACTGTTTTTATATGAAGTATCAAGTCCGCATTTTTCATAAATTTCAAGGATAACGGGTTGCTTGCCCAAAATGTAATTGTCTATATCATGCGGGTACTTTATGGCCATTGCTTGCTTTATTTGGCTGTATTTGTCGCGGTATTCGTTGTTACCGCGCAGGAAGTTGCGTAAAGCGATGTGTCTCTTTAATTCGTCCGCGTTTTTGTCGCACACACATAAATGGTGTTCCATAAGGTGTGGCTTATCCTCGTATTTAAACGCCTCGCGCCCGGGTATCCCTAGATCGCCAACGTGCGTATAACCTAAACCCGCCAACCGTTTTTGAACAACGCCAAAATCACGCATATCAATTACGATGTCAATGTCTATGATGGGCTTGGCAAACAAACCGGGAACGGATGTGCTGCCTACATGCTCAATGGCAAGTGCGGTTTCCGACAACGCGGGAACGAGTTCGTCCTTGATTTTTCTGAATTCATCCGACCATGCCGCATTGTACGGTACTACGGTTATTATCCTCATGTTTACTCCTTACTGCCGCTTAAAAATTTTATGTTTTTGCGAAATATACGTCCTTGATATGGAAAAGTTAACGGGATGCGCAGAGGGTTTTCCGATTGTTTTCTTTTTACGCCGTATGGATTATACTTAAAATACTTGTTTCACGGCAAACGATGATTGTAAATAAAGGGGCCATACGGTAATGGTTCAGCGATTGTCCAACAACGATCCGATCGATTTTGATAAAATGACCGTAGCGGAATTGTATAAGCTGCATTACGAGGAGGAAACCTTCGTCGCGAAGGCGGTACGGGAATTGCCCGCGTTTTCCGCCGAACGTTCCGCTTTGTTATCCGACGGGTATCGCTTTATAACCGAATTGATGGATTGCAGGCACGCCAAGGAGTTTGGAACATCGCCGCAGATATTGGGTGCAAACCATGGGACCGCCCGCGCGCTTATCAGGATAATAGACAAAAAACGCGGGGAATGCTCCGGCCAACCGGTGGCCCTGTGTGAAATCGGCGTGGGGCAAGGGTTCGCGTTAAAAAGGATTTTGGAAAACTATAGCAAGGAAGAGGTAGCCGTCAGCGGATGTGACGTTTTCCTCAGCCATGCGGCTTCCCGACTGGCCGAGGAATACCCGTATATAAATTTGGTATGCGCGAACGCGTATGATTATATCCGAACCCTTCCGGAAAACAGCATTGATGTCTTATACGCCGATAACGTTTTTGAACATTTCCTGCCCGATGAGGCACCTGTTATATATGAAGCGCTGGTAAAGAAGCTAAAACCCGGTGCTTTCGTGTTCCTGATCATACCCAACAGGTTTACGGGACCGGGTGACATTTCAAAGTTCTTTCTGCCGATGGGCGCAAAGGCGGCTGGTTTTCATTTTATGGAAATGGGGTTTAAGGAAGCCACTTTTATGCTGAAAGCATATGGCTTGTACCACGCGTACCACGTATCCTACCTTCCCAAGGTGCAAAAATATATCATGGTCAAATCCAAGCCGCTTATACGGCTCAAACTTAAAATGGAAAGCCTTTTGGCTAAAATCCCGTTTAAACGTTTGAAAAGCCTGTTGTTTTATATCGGGGGATACAGCATCTACCTTATGAGGAAGCAATGAACGACCCCAACCCCAATCGGAGCGTGTCCGACGTCGCCGTCATTTCCCTTGGCGGGCGGTTTTTGGCCTTTATAGGCCGCACGTTGTATATAGGGCGTTTTGGCGCGGTTAATCCGTTGCTTAACGCCTTCACGTACGCGCTCCATATACCGCAAATGCTCTTCAGCATTGTGGCTGCGGCGCTCAATTCGGTGATGATACCCCTGTACAGCGGGTTGCTGGCTGAGGAAAAACATGAAGAGGCAAATCGGTTTATCAATAATATCATCAATATCGTCATCGGTTTGCTGATTATTTTTGTGTTTACGGGTATTTTGGCCGCGCCGTTGGTTTCAAGGATCGTCGGGGGCGCGGATTTTACCGAAACCGCATATCTTACCTTTTCCCTTCGCGTGCTTATGCCGGCAATGTTTTTCTTCAGCTTCGGCGCGATCTTTACCGGGTTGCTGCAATCCCACGGTTCGTTTCGCCTCCCCGCGTTGGTAAGCGCGCCGGGGGGGGCAATTTTGATTTTATATGTGATTTTATTCGGTGACCGCTTCGGGGTAACGGGCTTATTGTTTGCCACGCTTTTGGGTGTGGCCATGCAACCGTTGATCATGATACCCGCCATAAGGAAATTGGGTTACCGTTATTCCTTTTCCATCGATCTTAAGAATGAAAATATTCGGGCCGCGGGGAGGTTGTGCATCCCGGCCTTGATTTCGGTCGTTTCATATCAGGCGCATTTTATATTCGCCAACAGCATGGCGTTGCGTATGGGGTACGCGGCGGTCATGGATTACGCGCAGCAAATGGTCCAAGTGTTTATCATCATCATCGTGTTGGCGGTAGCGGCGGTATATTTACCGAGGCTCTCCGCGCTGTGGGCGAAAAAGAACCGTACCGAATACAACGAAAACTTGAAAAACGCCTTCTCGTACATTATATTCCTTGTACTTCCCGCCGCTTGCGGGTTGGTTTTGTTGCGTTATGAGATTATGGATTTTCTGCTCAATTGGCGCGGGGAAGGCGATACACGCACGGCGGGTATTCTCATGGGCTTGTACGCCGTCGGTATCGTTTCCATGGCCTTGAAGGAAATCGCGGACCGCGCCTTTTATTCGATGAAGGACGCGAAGACACCCGCCGTTTTCGGTATCGTTATCATGGCGTGCAATATCGCCGTGACAATCGCGTTGATTCCCCGCTTGGGCGTATATGCCATGCCAACAGCGTATGCGGTTGCGGCGGCGATCGGAACAAGCGGACTGCTGGTACGGCTTCAAATAAAGGTAAGGTTCATTGACCGTTCGTTGGTATGGGAGACAGCTAAGGCCGCGGTCGCCGTTGCCGTTATGGCGGTCGGCGTTTACGCCGTCAAGTACTTTGTTCCCGTAGCCAACCGGTTGCTTGCCGTCGCGCTCCCCGCGCTGATGGGTGTTGCGGTATATTTTGTAATGGCCCGTTTATTGCGGTGCAAAGCGATCACGGAGCGTATGAAATGAACCGTATTTTAATCGTCCTGCCCAACCTCGACCACGGCGGTACCGAAGTCACGGTCATGAACTATTTCCGCGCAAGCGGCTTACCCTTTGATTTTGCGGTGCATGGCGAAGCGGGGTATTTCGAGCCGGAAGCAATCGCGATGGGCGCGAGGATCCACCGCGTACCTACCCGTTCGCAGGGTTTATTCAAAAATATCGCCGCGATGCGCGCGCTGTATAAAAAACACCCCGAATACAAGACCGTTATCGTTTGCACCGAGCATTCCTTCGCGTTTATCGAGTTGTGGGTGGCGTGGCGGTGCGGCGTTAAAATACGCGCCGCGTGGAGCCACTTTTCCGATTACCAAGGCGCGTCGCGGCTTAAAAGGTACGCGCATTTCGTCACGCGCCCGTTGATGCGCGCGTTCGGGAATCGTTTTCTGGCATGTTCGGAAAGTGCGGGCAAGTGGTTGTTCGGTAAAACGATCCTGCGAAAGAAAAACTTCCACATCGTAAAAAACGCCATCGATTTGGATAAATATAACTTTAACCCGGAAACGCGCAGACAAATGCGGGACAGGCTTGGGTTGGGTGATCATTTTACCGTAGGTATCGTAGGGCGGTTGGCACCCGTTAAGAACCACGCCTTCGCGCTTGAAGTTTTCGCGCGTATCGCGGAAAAAGACGCTTCGGCACGTTTTCTTGTCATTGGCGTGGGTATCTTACAACACGAAATCGCCGCGCGAGCCACACACTTGGGTATATCCGATAAAACGACCTTCATCGGGACGGCGGATAACATCCACGATTATTACCAAGCCATGGACGCGTTTATCGCTCCGTCGCTGCATGAAGGCTTTTGTATGGTGGCGTTGGAAGCACAAGCCGCGGGGCTCCCCGTTCTGCTTTCCGAAGGCGTGCCGCGCGAAGCCGCCGTGTGTGACTTGGCGCAACACATGAACCTTTCCGAAGGGGCGCAGGCGTGGGCGGATGCGATACTTAAGATAAAAGGAAACGAACGCAAGGTTATGGATTTATACGCTACGGGCTTTCATATAACCGATGCGGCGAAGGATTTAAAAAGGAGGCTGACGGATGATTGATAAAAAAGGACGCCTGTTCGGAAAGGTAAGTTTGGTTGACTTGTTCGCCGCGGTTGTATTACTCGCGGTTTTTTACGTGGTGTTCACCGCCGCACGGGCGGGTGATAGGTTGGAAATGAGCGACGAACAACCCGTAGCCATCACATTCTTTTCCCCTGCCGCGCTTGAATTTGTGGCGGATGCCTTCCAAATGGGCGTACCGGTGACGGACGGCGAAAGGAATACCTTCTTGGGTTATGTCGCGGATATTAAAAAAGACGACAGCATATTTTTCGTCACCGACGTACGGGGCAACGAGGTTGCCGCCCATCGGGAAGGCTACGCTTCCGTATACGTTACGTCGCGTACGATGGGGCGTATGTCCGATGGCGCTGTGGTATTGGGCGGCGTTGTGTATACCGTCGGTACCGCGGTTTTTATGTGGGCGGGGGATGTTTTTTTAGTCACCCATATATCAAATATACAAGCGGAGGGATCATATGATCATAGATAAGGACGCGAAACTCTTCGGCAAGGTTAATATCTTGGATTTGCTTATCGTGGTCGCGCTTATCGGCCTTGTCGCCTTCGGCGTGTACCAGCTGCGCAGCGGGCGCGGGCTTATCGGCGGCGAATCGCGGGAATTTATCCTTTCGTTCTTTACGGAGGAAATCGAGGATTGGGTTGTGGAGGGTATTCGGGAAGGTGACAACGTATTCGACCACTTGACCGGGTTGTACCTCGGCGTGGTCGAGGATATCCGACTTGCCCCCTCCATCGTGTGGAACGCCGACCAATACGGAAACACCGTACGCAGTACCAAGGAAGGATTCTCCTCCATGCAGGTGTGCGTGCGCGTAACCGCCACCACCCGCGAACACGGTATCTATATATCCGGTAACCGCTACGGTATCGGTATGAACCGCCCCATACGCGCCGGCGGAAGCGCCGTATTTACGCGGGTGTCGGGCCTGCGGGAAGCAAATCGTTAATGCAAACGCAAAGTTTTATCATTAATAAAATCATTAGCCTGTTGGTCGCGTTAAACGCTTACTTCGAGCACAGCTTGCTGTACCGCGGCGTTTGCGCAATCAAAAAAGCCGCGCGGAGGAGTTATTTCCTCACGGGCTTTTTAAGCACGGAATACCGCGATTATCGGCAAGGTTCGTTTCTCATGCGGTTTATAGATTTTATTTCCGTAAGCGCGCTGATGATTTTTGCTTGGTGCGTCCGCGCCGTCGCCAAAGCCAACGAAAGCGGCGTAAATAAAAGGATATATATTTATCTCAAAAAATCCCCTCCGTCGATATTTTTATTAAAAATGATTTTGGGTTGCGTACCCGCCCGTTTAATCAAATGGTTTTTCTCCGATTGCCAAACCCGGGTAAAAACCGCACCCTATAAAATTATTTACATGCTCTTCCTCTGCGGTACGCTGACAATCCCCGATTCCTTATGGAACAACGTATACCTCCTCCTTTCCGCTGTTGCCTTCGCCGCTCTTTTCGCCGTTAAATATGCTTTAAATAACCCCGTAAGCCACACCCCGCGCCCCGAATTCGCTTTTCCCATCCCTCCTTCTTTAGTCCTTTTTATCCTTTTTTGCGCGTTAAGCATTTTTACCGGTTACGGCGGAGCGGATTCGGCTCGCGTTTTCGTTATATTCTTCGCTTGCGTGGTTCATTCGGTTCTCGTTACGTTGACGATACGCAATCGGGATGATTTGCGTTTGTTTATCAAATTTATCGCGGCGGCATTGGCGGTCACCGCCTTGTTCGGTTTCTACCGATGGATAACGGGCATCCCCATCCATTTGGAGCATACCGATTTGTTGACCAACCCCGGTTTGACGCGGATGTACGCCACCATGGGCAACCCCAACAACGACGCGAAAGCATGGGCGATGCTTATCCCATTCGCCATCGCCGCCGCCGTGGCGGTCAAGTGTGATAAAAAACGCGTAATCCTTGCGGGCATCATCGCTTTGAGCGTCGCCGCTTTTGCGCTTACCTACTCCCGCGCGGGATATGTGGCACTCCTCGCCGGGGTCGGCGTTTTCGTATTGATGAGCACGCCGCGGCTTGTACCCGTCGCGGTCGTATTATTGGTTCCGGCGGTTTTCTTCATCCCCGCGGGGGTCATCGAACGCCTGTTGACCCTCGGCACGGATTCGTCGAGTCTGTACCGCTTTAACATTTGGCGCGGCGCGTGGGACATGCTGCGGGATTATTGGATACGCGGCATCGGTATGGGGCCCGCCGCGTTTACGCAAACCTACGCCAACTATTATCACGGGGAAGCGTGGCGCGCCCTGCACGCGCATAATACGTTTTTAGATATCTTCATCCATTCGGGCATCGGCGCGATTGCCGCATTCCTGGCGTATTTATTCCGCTTGGTTAAACGCGGCGTATCCGCGCATATGGCCTCCGCGGACAAGGAATATAAAGTTCTCATAGCCGCGGGGATTGCATCTTTGGTCGTTTTCGTCGTGTTCGGTATCGGCGAGTATGTATGGTTCTACCCCCGCGTAATGTTGGTGTTTTGGATGACGGCGGGGCTTACGGCTGCGATGCCGAGCTTATCGAAGGAAACCCTTTCATGAAAGTCCTCCACATGATATCCGGCGGCGACAAGGGCGGTGCGAAAACCGCCGTTTTTTCGTTGCTTTTGGCGTTAAGCGAGGAAATCGACATCACGATCGCTTGCTTTACGGAGGGTGTGTTTTATCAGGAGGTACAAGGGCTTCCCGTCAAGTCGATTTTGTTTAAGCAGAAATTCCGCAACGATTTAAGTATCATCGGGCGGTTGTCGCGTTATATCAGGCAAAACGGCTTCGATATCGTCCACGCACACGGCGCGCGCGCCAATTTTATCTCCATGATGCTTAAGCTCTTCGTGAAGGTGCCGATCGTTACCACCGTACACAGCGATTATAAGCTGGACTTCACCGACAAGCTGTATAAGAAGTGGGTTTTTACGTTGCTGAACGCTATCGCCCTGCGCACGGTGGATTATTATATCGGCGTGTCGGATGCCTTCCGTCGGATGCTCATTGAACGGGGCTTCGCTCGGGACCGCGTATTTTCGGTGCATAACACGGTCGAAACCGAACGCACCCTTGAATTTGTACCCAAGGATGAATTCCTGCGCCGTTTTGATATGGCGCCGAACCGTAACGCCTTAGTCGGTATCATCGGCCGTTTGGATTACGTGAAGGGCCACGATATCTTCCTCCGCGCAGCGGCGGAAATATGTAAGACACGCGGTGACATTACCTTTTTAATCGCGGGGGAAGGCTTCGAGGAAGCGAACCTGCGTAAGCTGGCGAAATCGCTGGGCATCGCCGACCGCGTACGCTTTACGGGTTTTGTCGATGACATCTTCAGTTTTATCAACGCCATCGACGTTAACGTATGCGCGTCGCGCTCGGAAAGTTTCGCCTACATGCTGCACGAGGGGGCGCTTATGAAAAAACCCGCCGTATCCACAAACGTCGGCGGGATAAGCGAGTTAATTATCGACGGTGTTACCGGCACGCTTGTACCGGAAGGGGATTACCGCGCGCTGGCCGCCGCGATCGTGCGGTATATCGAGGACCCTGCCTTGGGCGCGGCGCATGGCGAAAAGCTCCATGCTTACGTCAACGCGAATTTCTCCAAGGAAACGATGCAACGTAAATCCATCGGAATCTACGAAACGATCCTCGCGAATGAAAAGAAAGCGAACAGGGTATTCGACGTTATGCTGTCGGGTTATTACGGCTACACCAATTCCGGCGACAACGCCTTGCTTGACGCGGTCATCAAATCCCTCCGCCGCGAACGCGGGGATATTTCGATCCTCGTACTCAGCCGCAACCCGAAGGGGACCATGCGCGATTACGGCGTATTTTCGATCAACCGCCTTAATTTCCCGCTCGTGCGCCGTTACATGAAGCGTACGCGCCTGATCATCTACGGCGGCGGCAGCCACATGCAGGACATAACGAGTACGCGTTCGCTTATTTATTACACCTTCCTGATCCACATGGCCAAATATATGGGCCTTAGCGTAATGCTCTACGGCAACGGTATCGGGCCGCTTAATAAACCCCGCAATATCGCGAAGGCGAGGAACGCGCTTAACGCCTGCGATTATATTTCCCTGCGTGACCCTGAATCGTATGCCTATGTAAAGGGCATCGGCGTACGTAACCCCAACGTGACCGTAAGCGTGGACCCGGTGTTTTCGCTGTACGCGGCGGAAGAGAATACCCCCCCGACGGACATGCCCGCGGATATGCCTGAGTTGGACGGTTCGGGTTACTTCGCCGTATCCCTGCGGCCTTGGCAGTACAATGAAGCGGGCTTCGCGGATAAAATCGCCGAGGCCATCAACTATACGGCGCACACCTACGCGCTTACGCCGCTCCTCATCCCCATGGAAACGCCGGATATAAATATCTTAAAGGAAACGGCGAAACGCCTTTCCTGCGGTTGCGTACTCCTTCCCCGCGTTTTCCGCCACGATGAAATCATGTCCGTTATTGCCCGCGCCGAATTCGCCATGTGTATGCGTTTGCACGCGCTTATTTACGCGGCGGGGGTAGGCTTGCCCATCATCGGGCTGGTGTACGACCCCAAGGTGGCGAATTTTATCGCGTACATGAACGAGCAAACCAAGGTCGATACCTCCGATTTGGATTTGCCCGCGCTTAAGGGTATGATTGACGGCATCATGCAAGACCCAACCGCCGCACGCGTTAGGATCGCAACCGAACGCGAACGCCTGCGTATGTTATCCCACCATGACGCGAAGGCCGCCGTCCGTTTGCTGGAAGGTAAAGAATTATGACGAAAATGAAAAAGTTCATCCTAACCGCGTGGATATTGTTTGCGGCTGTCCTTGCCGTATTCGTTTTTTATTATTTATACGAACGTATCAACCGCCCGTCCCCTTCGGAGGTGACGCCGCCGTTCGCAAACGGTTCAACCCTCCCCATCATCACCCCGCCGCCCGGACAACCCGATCCCCCCAACCTGCCCGTCGCGCTTATGCCCGAGGGTGTGTTTGATTTCCCGTCCATCCATTTGTACAGTACATACGATCCTTTTACCGTGGAACGTAATTTTTGGCACGACGGTACCCTGCGCGTAACAGGTACGGCTGAACCGTTTTTAATCGAAGGAGCGGATATTCGCATACGCGGGCGCGGTAATTCCACCTGGTCGGTCGGGCAGGAAAAAAGACCCCTGCGTATCCGCTTCGATACGCCGCGCACGTTTCTGGATTCCCCCCATGCCGCGCGGGATTGGGTGTTGATCGCCAACCTCTTCGACGCGTCGTTGATACGTACCCACATCGCGTTTTATCTGGCGGGTATGCTGGAGGGGATGCCGTGGTCGCCGTTTTCCCGCCTTGTGCATGTCTATATAAACGGGGAATACCAAGGCGTATACCAGCTCGCCGACGAACGTAATAACGAGGAAGGCCGCGCCGACGGCGATTTCCTGTTTGAGATCGACGGCTCCGCGCCCTCGCGTGACAGGCGTTTGTCGGAAGGTGAGGTTGAAGGCGTGGATTTCGTGTTCGTCAACGGATGGGTGATCGACGTGCGCCATCCCCGACGCCGCGACCGCGATAACCACATGGAATATTTGAAACAATACTTGGAACGTGTGGACGACGCGATAAAAAACCGTGATTTCACCGCGCTGGAATCCCTTGTGGACATCCCCTCGCTGATCGACTTTTACCTTGTGCAGGAATTCTTCAAGAACCTCGACGTGGGTGACCGCAGCATTTTTATGCAAATGCGCGGGGAAGGGGACGCGCGGCGCATCTATTTCGGTCCGGTGTGGGACTTCGACCGCTCGGCGGGGAATACGGTCGCGTGGTTTACGCCGGAATACATTTTTGCGGCGTGGCGGAATTCATGGTTCGCGGATTTGATTGAGATGGCGGAATTTTTCGAAATGGCCGCCATACGCTGGCAAGAAATTTCCCATGTGCAAATCCCGCACACGTTTTTGTATATGCAGTATTTATCGGAGAATTATGAACACGCGTTTGACCGCAATTTCGAACGCCATCCGCATATATTCAACGTTTTCGCCGGCAACGGAGAGGAACCCCCATGGCTCGTCATGATCCCGCCGCCGATACGGAATATCCAAACGGCGCGGGGCCAAATCGAATATCTGATCCATTGGTTGAATGAAAGGGTATGGTGGCTGAACCGATATTTCTTCCCATAAACCTTGGGCAACCTTGCAACATAACCGTAATAATGGTATTTTATGTATGTTTATTATTAAGGGGGACTTGCCCGTGGCTGATTCACGCACGAAACGACTTACTACACTTGCCATGATGGCGGCGATCGCTTGTGTCGTCATGTTTATCCACATACCCGTTTCGCTGCCGCCCACGAGCTTTTTATCCTACGACCCCAAGGACGCGATCATCGTCATGGGCGGGTTCATGTTCGGGCCGTTGGCGGCTTTTATGCTGGCGGGTATCACGGCGCTGGTGGAGATGGTCACCGTTTCGGGCACGGGCCCGTGGGGTATGTTAATGAACTGGGTTTCAAGCGCGGCGTTCGCCGTACCCGCCGCGGTGGTCTATAAATACCGCCGTACCCTGCCCGGCGCGGTTATCGGATTGGCGGCGGGTGTTTTGACGGTTATCCCCGTCATGTTATTTTGGAACTGGCTGGTCGTACCGATATATATGATTTGGCCCCGCGCCATGGTGGCGGAGCTTTTGGTTCCCGTTTTCCTCCCGTTCAACGCGATTAAATACAGCCTTAACGCGGCCATCGCGCTGATTATATACAAACCCGTCGTAAGGGCTCTCATCGCCGCGGGGCTGTACCGACCCATCACGGAAACGCCCGAAGGAAGCAGGGGGCGTATCCACTTGGGCGTATTATTAACGGCGGTTATCTTGGCGGTCGGTTTGGCGTTGTTGATCGTTTATCTCAACCTGCGGGAGGTTACGTGAAAAGAGAACGTACCGCATACGAAACCGACCCGGTGGAGAACATCGGGGAAGCCATCGTAGCCCTTACACACGCGTATAACCGCTTGCAGGACGCGCTCCATGCCGGACCGGCGAAATGGGCGGTCTTCGGTGAAAACTTACGCGCGGAGATAAACAAACCCGTCGCCATCAACGGAAAAAACGGCTTGCAAATCAGTATGTACGAAATCGGCATAGCGCACGCACCCGACATGCACGGCAATTATTTGGGCCGATTGGGCGTCAACGGGGAAAAGTTGAACCGCGCCTTGGAGGAACGCACCGACGAATTGCAAACGCTCCTCGCCGGCGAGGATGACGGTTTGCTGCCCCGTTTGTGCCGTATAATCTACACTTTTAAACAAAAAAACGCGCCCGACAACGACGCGCCGCATTTGCATTGGGATACGGTTTACCCCCCGCTTTTGCGCTTTAATAACGAATGCCGCCGCCTACAAGCCTTTTGGTGGCAATAACCCCAATAAAAACGTAATCGACTCCGCAAACCCCGACCCGCTTTTCCCGTCGCAGACGTAAGCGGGTTTTTTATATAATTTATCCCAAAACGGCAATATATTCGCCACCGCGCAGCTGTTGGGGAAAAAGCCGAACATCGGCTCGTCGTTGGGCGAATCGCCGAAGAAAAGGGATTTTTCCAAAAAATACGGTTCACGGAAAATTAACGAAAAAACCATTTCCGTCATACCCAATTTATCATATTCGCCGAACCACGTATTCACATGGATCGAACTCACCTTGGCTTGCGCGCCGAACCCTTCGCAAATGTCACGGATCGTATATGCGGTATCCAACCCCAACCGTGGCTCGTCCTCACAGAAATCGATCGCCAAATCGTACCGCCTTGCGAATTGGTCTTTCGCGACGCGGCTTTCGGGGAATTTATCCAAAACCGCGTCGCGGATTTCCTTTAAGCGTTCCTGCGCGTTTTCATATACGCGGGGATGGGTCAGCTCCGCGTAGCCGTTTTCCGTACGGTAATAACAAAACGCCCCGTTTTCGCCGATTACTGCGTCCACCGGCCACTGGCGGATGATCATGTCGCACCAGCCCGCCGGGCGCCCCGTTACGGGGATAAGCGTAAACCCGCGTTCGTGCAGCCGCCAAAGAGCGCGGTAAGCGTCACAAGCCAATCGCCCCCCCGTGGTGATGGTGTCGTCGATGTCGAAGAGAACGTATTTGATCTTACGCGCGGCGGCGGTGGGGAAGGTGTTGAAGTTCGTCATGGAATAATCCTCCGTAACTTAACAGCGAATGATGGCTATTGTGTCATTGATGCGGAAGAAAAACAATGCTAAACTCCGATTGTCAAACGATCGGCAATACGATACGAAGGAGCGATTATCCTGACCGCAAACATCGACATCGCCCAAGGCTGGCGCGACTACGTCCTCATCGACGCGGGTGGCGGCGAAAAGCTGGAACGCTGGAGCGGCGTTACCGTCATACGCCCCGACCCGCAAGCCATATGGCCGAGGGATAAAAACGTGGATTGGGGTATCGCGCACATGCGTTATATCCGCAGCCGCGCGGGTGGCGGGCAATGGGATATGCTGCGGGAAAACGTGCCGGAGGCGTGGACGATCGCCTACGATAAAATGCGCTTTCACATAAGGCCGACGGGTTTTAAGCATATGGGGCTGTTCCCCGAGCAGGCGGTCAACTGGCGGTGGATGCAGGAAAAAATCCGCACGCGGGTCGCCGCTTTAAAAACACCCGTTCGCGTTTTAAACCTTTTTGCGTACACCGGCGGCGCGACGGTGGCTTGCCTGCAAGCGGGCGCAAACGTCACGCACATCGACGCGGCCAAGGGGATGAACCAATGGGCGCGGGACAATGCCGTCCTGTCGGGTTTGGGCGAATCCCCCCACAGGGTATTGACTGACGATGTCTTAAAGTTTGTGTACCGCGAAGGGCGCCGCGGCAACCGTTACGACGCCGTCGTGATGGACCCCCCCGTATTCGGGCGCGGGCCCGACGGCGAAATGTGGAAGCTGGAGGAGAAGCTGTTCGAATTGGTGTCGGCGTGTGTCGGTTTACTTTCCGACGCGCCGCTATTTTTGTTGGTCAACGCGTATACGGCGGGGTTTTCCCCGGCGGTGTACGGCAATGTGCTTTCCGCCGCGCTGGCGCAAAGAAAGCTCTCCGCCCCCGAAGGTCCGCCGCATAACGGCGTCCATGTCGGGGAAGTGGGGCTTTTGGCTAAAAGCGGGTCTATCCTGCCCTGTGGTATGTATGCCAGGGCTGTGTGGCCATAGACCATTCGTCCGCCATCTCCATCAATACGCTCGGGGGGACGGTACCCTTCGCGAAGGCTTTGACCATAGCCATCGCTTCCCTGCGTGAGCTCGTGAGGGGATAGGTTTCGTTTTTCTCCAGCAAAATCCCGTCACGGGTCAGCTTGTCCACCCGAATGGCAAACAATTCACCCTCGCTGTGCGAAGGGATGGCTTGCAGATAATACACGAAAATCCACTGCATACCGTTTTCATGTTGTACCGTAACCTCGGAAATCCGTTCCGTCGTACGCATAGATACCACTCCCGTATAGGATTCGCCGCGTCAGCGGCTAAGGTAATTATAGTCTATATGTATTTTAAATCAAATTGCAATAAGTCTTATTATTCGAGTAAATCACCCAAAACCCATGAAAATGATACATTTAATATACAATACTGAGGCATTTTGAGGCGGCATGAGGCAGATTGAGGCAATACATTTATAAGGGGTAAAAACGTATGTATTACATCAGGAAAACCACAAACGACGACCTTAACACCGTAATGGATATCTACGCAAACGCCCGCAAAGCGATGAGGGAATCCGGCAACCCCGACCAATGGGGCGATGACCACCCGCCCCGCGCCACGATAGAAGGGGACATCCGCGCGGGCTTGAGCTATGTATGCGAAAGCGGCGGGCGTGTCGTTGCCGTCTTTTACTTCAACGTCGCCGCCGACCCCACATATACGCGCATCGACGGAAAGTGGCTTGACGATACGTTACCCTACGGCGTCGTCCACCGCATCGCCCGCGCGGAGGGCGCGAAAAGCGCGGGTAAAGCGTGTTTGGAATGGTGCTACGCGTTATGCGGGAATATCCGCATCGACACCCACAAAAATAACGTACCCATGATCAAATTATTGGAGAAATCGGGTTACGGTTATTGCGGCGTGATACGGCTCGGATTGTTCGACGACCCTTATCTTGACGAACGGCGCGCGTATCAAAAAATATCGCCCATATCCCGTATGAAGGGCTTGTCCGAACGCCTGCGGGAAGCCTCTAAAGCCTATTACCACGAAAACCGCGAGCTGATGACCGACCGCGAATACGACGCCCTCTACGACGAATTGGTACGCTTGGAATCGGAAACGGGGACGGTGCTGACGAACAGCCCCACGCAAAAGGTAGGCTACGAAGTCGTAAGCGAATTAAAAAAAGTACCGCATGCCGTCCCCATGCTTTCGCTGGACAAAACGAAAGACGCGCAAGCCCTCCCCGCGTTCTTGGGGGAGGAAACGGGCTTGCTCACGTATAAATTGGACGGTTTAGCCGTTTCGCTGATCTACGAAAACGGCACACTTACACAAGCCTTGACCCGCGGCAACGGCGTCATTGGGGAGGACGTAACCCACAACGCCCGTACCTTTATCAACCTGCCTTTATCCGTGGCATACAAAGGTAGCTTTACTGTACGGGGCGAAGCCGTGATCCCCTTTTCCGATTTCGACGCCATCAACGCCGCCCTCCCCGCGGAGGAAGCCTACAAAAACCCGCGCAACCTTTGCAGCGGCACGGTGCGCCAGCTTAACAGCGAGGTTGCGGCGGCGCGGAAGGTTCGGTTCTACGCGATCGGGGTGAGTGGATTCGGAATTCGAAATTTGGAATCCGGAACAGACGGATTGTCCTTTGAATTAAAATCCGCGCAATTGCAATGGCTGGCGGATTTGGGCTTCGAGGTCGTGGCGAATAAAACCGTGACAGCCGACACGGTGGTTGCCGCCGTGGAGGATTTTAAAGCGCGGACCGCGGAAGCGCGGGTTGCGACCGACGGATTGGTCTTAACCATAGATAATATCGCCAAGGGCGAGGCGATGGGCGCAACGTCTAAGTTTCCGCGTGATTCCATCGCCTTCAAATGGGCGGACGAAGTACGGGAAACGATCCTGCGTGCCGTGGAATGGAACACCTCGCGCACGGGCTTGATCAATCCCGTCGCCATTTTTGATACGGTGGAGCTGGAAGGTACATCCGTCAGCCGCGCAAGCGTTCACAACGTAAGCATCCTGCGCGAGCTCGAACTCGGTATCGGCGACCGCATCACCGTATATAAAGCTAATATGATCATCCCGCAGGTAGCGGAGAACCTCAGCCGCGACAATCCTTCCCCGCTCGTTCCTATCCCCGCCGCTTGTCCGGTGTGCGGCGGCGCGACCGAAATCGTGACCGGCCCGAGCGGAGAGGCATTGTATTGCGTCGGCACAAGCTGCGGCGCACAGCGGTTGCAATCGTTGGCGCACTTCGTCAGCCGCAACGCCTTTAATATCGAAGGGTTGTCCGAACAAACGCTGGAGAAATTCATTTCATTAGGCTTGGTGGATACCTACCCCGACTTGTTTGACCTTGCCCGCCACGGGGAAGCCATCATTAACATGGAAGGCTTCGGAAGAAAATCCTTTGACAATATCATCAAAGCCGTGGAAGCGGCGAAGGACATCGCCCTGCCCAATTTTATCTACGCCCTGGGCATACGCCACGTAGGGCTGGCGAACGCGAAATTATTATGCGCACATTTTTCGCATGATATGGAAAAAATCATCGACGTATGTACAAGCGGCGATTACGCCGTTCAACTCAACGAAATCAAGCACTTCGGCGAGGCCATCGCGCAAAGTCTGCATATCTACTTTTCCAACGGCGAAAATTTGGAACTCATCAAGAAAACGCTTCCCATGTTAAGGTTGCGAATACCCGTTCTTGCGGGTGCAACGGCTTCCGCGAGCGGAACAGATTCCGCGGGTTTACCGGCCGAACTCCCGTTGTCCGGTCTTACCTTCGTGATCACCGGGGAGGTAAACCGATACAAAAACCGCAAAGAGTTGCAAGATTTTATCGAAAGCCAAGGCGGAAAAGTGACGGGCAGCGTCACGGCCAAAACCTCTTACCTGATTAACAACGACGCGGCATCAACCTCCGGCAAAAACAAAAAGGCCGCCGAGCTCGGCGTGCCTGTTTTGACGGAGGAAGGGTTTGCCCAGCTATTACCTGTGGTATAACCCCGTTAAATACGCAAGCCTTTCCGCGTGTTTAGCGGTCAGCATCTCCGCCGTGAAGCGGAACCGCCACCATCCCGTGGCTTGCCCGGGTTGGTTCATGCGGGCTTCGGTTCCCAACGAAAGGATGTCCTGTACGGGTACGACCGCAAACAGCGCGGTGGTGGAAAACGCGAGCCGAATCAAATCCCATGATACGTCTTCACCGGAGACGTTGAGGTAACGCCGCAGGTAGTCGCGTTCGTTTTCCGCGGCGGATCCGTACCATCCGATGGTCGTGTCGTTGTCGTGCGTGCCGGAATAGACGACGGTTTTGTTATCTTCGAAATGATGGGGCAGGTACGCGCTTTCGTCCTCGGGGTTAAACGCGAATTGCAATACCTTCATGCCGGGCAAATCGAAACCGGTGCGTAAGGCATCCACTTCCTTGGTGATGATGCCCAAGTCTTCCGCGATGATGGGCAGATTGCCTAAGCGTTTTTTGAAGGCGTCGAAGAGGGACGCGCCCGGGCCTTTTATCCACTTGCCCTTGATGGCGGTTTTTTCACGCGAAGATACGGACCAATAGGCTTCGAAGCCGCGGAAATGGTCGATGCGTACGATGTCCACCGTTTTGAGGGTCGCCTCCACGCGGTCGCACCACCACGCGTAACCGTCTTCTTTATGTTTAGCCCAATCGTACAAGGGGTTGCCCCAAAGCTGCCCCGTTTCGCTGAAATAATCGGGCGGTACACCCGCCACGGCGGTTGGCCAGCCTTTTTCGTCAAGATAGTAAAAATGGGGCTGACTCCACGTATCGGCCGAATCCATCGCCACAAAAATCGGGATATCCCCAATGATGCGGATTCCTTTTTTATTTGCGTATGATTTAAGCGCGCCCCATTGGCGGAAGAATTCGTATTGCAAGAATTTGGTCAACCCGATTTCGCCGTCGAGTTCCTTGGCGGTTTTTCTGAGCGCGGCTTTTTCGCGGTTTGCGATTTCCACGGGCCAACTGCTCCACGCCGCGCCGTAATAATAATCGTCGATTTGGGTGGGCGTGAGGTATTTTTTCACGGTTTTCGCGTAGGCTTTTAACCCCGGCGAATGCCATTCATTCTTGCGTTCGGCGATCAAATGCGCCTTGATCGCCATAAACAGCGCGTAATCATCAAGCCATGACTTATTTTTATTGCAAAAACGCTTAAACGCCTGATCGCTTGTATCAAAGCGTTCGTATGCCTTGCGGTACAGCCCCGTCTTATATTCGATCACCGGGCCGTAGTCCACGCTTAACGCGTCGAAGTCCGGCACATCGTTCAGGTCATCATGCGTAAGCAAGCCTTCCTTTAGCAATTCGTCGGGGCTGACCAACAGCGGATTCCCCGCGAAAGCGGAAAAACTCTGGTAAGGCGAATCCCCGAAGCCCGTCGGCCCGAGGGGAAGCACCTGCCAGAGTTTTTGACCGGCCTCCGCCAGGAAATCCACGAAGGCGTATGCCCCTTCACCCAAATCACCGATGCCGTACGGCGCGGGAAACGATGTGGGATGCGCAAGCACCCCTGCGGCGCGTTTGTTAAACATACGGTTGATTCCCCCTAAACGATTACAAATGATTTCCATTTTTTAGGCAGTTTACCATGTGGGGTAGGCAAGCGCAAATCATTTATGCCGCTTCGTTTAAGCCAATCGCTTCACACGCCGCGTAATGTTTGCAATACGCGAACGCCATCGCGCCCGGGCCCGTGTGGGTGCTGATAACCGCGCCCACCTCCACCGCCGCAGAAAGGACGCTGATGTTCCATTCGTCCAGTAATACGGAATACAAGGCACGGGCATCGCCTTCGTTTTGCACGTGGCCGATGCTTAAGCGGTAATCGTCCCGCTCGGTTTTCATATCCGCGGTTGATTTTTTGCCTATTAGGTTAAAGGTATTCTTCTTACCGCGTACGGTTGCCAGCGGCAGCACCGCCCCGTTTACGATGTGCAATACGGGGCGCAAACCCAATACCCCGCCCACAAAGGCTGTTGCCAAATTGATGCGCCCGCCCCGCCGTAGATGGTCAAGGCTCTCTACCGTAAAATACACCCGCGTGGTTTTAATCACTTCGGCAGCCAGCCGTACCGTGTTACGCAGGGTATAACCGTTATCGCGCATGTCAATGATTTCCTTTAAGATCAACCCTTGGCCGATACTCCCGCTGAGGGAATCGAGTACGATAACTTCACGTTGGGGGTATTCCTCCCTCAGCATTTCGGCGGCAAGCACCGCGCTGTTATGGGAGCCGCTCAGCTTGGAAGAAATCGTGAGGAGCAAAATATCCTCACCCCCCTCTAAGTAAGGGGTCAGCGTATCCGCGTAATCCTGCGGATTGGGTTGGGATGTCTTTTTCATGCCGTTTTCCTCCGTGATATAAAACGGCACGGTATCCACGCCGTGTTCCTTTGCTTGTGCGGCGGTAAAGTCACAAGCCGCGTCCGAAACGATTTTAAACATATGAAGCCCTCCTGTTTATGTGTGTTATACTTACCGAAACAGGAAAGAAGCACGGCACGTTGCGCAACGTAAAAGGTAAATTACGGTTTAACCATGTAAAGGGTGATTTCGTTTGGACGACGGCACGATATTGGATCTCTTTTTCGAACGTGACGAAGCGGGCATAGAAGAGGCAAAACACAAATACAGCAAGCGACTTTTTATGATAGCCAAAAACATCCTGCGTTCCAATGAGGACGCGGAGGAATGCGTCAACGATACTTTATTAAAGGCATGGAACAGCATCCCGCCCAACCGCCCGCAAATGCTGGGCGCGTACCTGTCGAAGATCACCCGCAACCGTTCGCTCAACCGATGGGAGGAACGCAACGCCGCAAAACGCGGCGGCGGCGAAGTCACGCAATTGCTCGGCGAGTTGGGGGAATCCGTACCCGCACCGAACACGACCGAACAAGCCTACGACGAAACCCAAACAACGGCAGCGATCAACATTTTCCTTGCCAAAGCGGACAAGACGGCACGTATCCTGTTCGTCCTGCGTTATTTCCATGGGGAAAGCATTACGGGGATATCCGCACGCCTTAAGATGAATGAAAACAGAATCAAGTCAACCCTGTTCAGGTTGCGTAAAAAATTACGTTCATACTTGGAGAAAGAAGGTATAACCCTATGAACATTCAAATCACCGCCAACAACCTGTTGACCTGCATCGCAAACATCCACGATATATTTTTAGAAGAAGCGGAAAACGCGGCCTTGTTCGCCATCACCCGCAAGCGCAAAATGCGCAACGGCACGCTGGCCGCCGTCGGCGCGATCGGCGTCGCCGCCATCATCCTAAAAGTAGTACACGCCAAACGCACGTTAAAAAGCGCATAGAAAGAGGCCACCCATGCTTAAGGGAATCCCCCCGATATTAACGCCCGAATTGTTAAAAGTCCTGATGGAAATGGGCCACGGCGACGAACTGTTGCTGGCCGACGGCAATTATCCGCGCTCAGGCCACCCCAAGCGCGTCATCCGCTGCGACGGCCAAGGCATCCCCCAATTACTGGACGCAATCATGCAATTTATGCCGCTGGATACCTACGTGGAAAATCCTATAATTTTTATGGCTGTAGTAAACGGCGATGAAAACATGGCTCTCCGTAATAACGGGAAAGCATATGAACCTACGATTTGGAACGAATACCGCGAAATCATCGGCAAACATGAAAAAACGGGCGCAAGGGACACAGCCATCGAACGCCATGCCTTCTACGCCCGCGCGCGGGAAGCGTACGCAGCCGTAACCACAAGCGAAACGGCGCTGTACGCAAATGTGATACTAAAAAAAGGTGTAATTATTTAACCCTGTCTGTTAAGCATCCCGCTAACCGCTCCCACACCCTCCGAAAGCTCCGCAAACAACCCCTCAATCCGTTCACCAAGCCCAACCTCGTACAAGTCCACGCCAAACTGCTTCCCGTCGTTTAATATCTCTCCCAAATTAATCGCCGTGCCGAAAGACAACCCCTCCAGCGCGGCAATTTTATCAGGTACGAGCGGGTCAGGCGCAAGAGTCAGCCTAGTACCGTCGTCAGCCCACCCCATACGGTACCGCAGCCACAACGCAATCAATAACGGTATCGCTTCCGGGCTTGGTACTGTCCGGAAACTCGGCAAGGGGGGCGAAAGGGGGTTGCAACGAGCGACTTCGCCTTCAAGTGAGCGCAACCCCCTTTCGCCCCCCGTCCCGTCAACTCCCGTTTCGCCAATTCCCGCCCCGTCAACCCCCGTCCCAAACAAAGCCTTCAACGTCTGCCCAAAACGAATCGGTATCTTCTGCGAGCAATCGGTAACAATACGCGTTGGCGTATCAGGGATAAAAGGATTGGGGAACCGTACGGTTATTACCTCTTCCAAAAAAGCCTGCGGATCAATAATGCCGGGATGCGCAACCGCGGGCAACGCTTCGCTTGCGGCCTTACGCACAAAAGCAACCAAACGCGGGTCCCGCATACAAGCGGCGATCGTAGGATAACCCAGCAACATACCGCACACGCCCAATATCGTATGCAAAGGATTTAAGCAAGCGCAAACCTTCATGTGATCGACCTTGCGTACGGTTTCGCGGTCGGTGAGGTAAACGCCCGATTTTTTAAGCTGTTCGAACGCGGGTTTGCCGTTGGGGAAATGATCTTCCATTACCAAGTATTGACTGGCTTCGGCGTTGACGAAGGGTGCGATAAATGTGCCTTTTTTTGTTTTCGTAACCGTCGTATGGGTAAAGCCTTCTTCGGCCAGCATCTTCGCAACGGCTTCGGAAGGGTGCGGGGTGATCTTGTCGATCATCGTCCATGGGTACGCAAGCGTCGAAACATAGGAAACAAAGGTTTCGGGAACGCTCCCGTTGTTGTGCCACACCCCCGCGATGGTGGTGATCGCCTTCTTTAATACGTCGCCGTTCGCCGCGAAGTTGTCCATGGCGACCAATGCAAGCGGCTCCGAACCCGCGAGGAAGCGCGCATACAACGCAGCGGTAAGGCATTCAAGCGTGGTTTCGGCGTTTTCCAACCTAACGGCGGTCCGTTCCAAAGTTACCGCATACCCTTTTTCGGTGATGGTCAGGCTCACCATTTGCAAACCGGGGTGGGAAACGACCTCCGCCAGCCTTTCCGTATCGCGCCCGAAGGCTTCCGCTATGCTCGTAATCCCGCGCTTTTCGATCCTGCCGTCGGCGTGCAGCGTAACGGCCATCACTTTATTATCATACGGCGCAAATACCGTCGGAATAATTTCTTCGTCGAAGCATTCGCACACGGCCAAGCCCGAATCCGTCAACTCTGCGTCAATTAAATCCTGTTGCAACGCGGCAAGGAAGATACGGAAAATATTCCCCGCGCCGAGGTGGAGCCATGAAAGGGTGGGTGTGGTACCGTCGAGCGGATTCGCTTTCAAGTGAGCGGGACCGCTCCCGTCCTCCCCGCGTATCACGCTTCACCTCCGCGGCTGATCGCTTCCCATAAACCCAGCAAATAATTCGCGCCCAACGCGCGGTCGTACAGGCCGTAGCCCGGGCGGCCCTTTTTCGTGGTTTCGTCCCAAATCATGCGGCCGTGGTCGGGCCTAACCCATCCGTTAAAACCGACGTCGTGGAGTGCCTTCATGATCGCGTATATATCCAACGAGCCGCAGGGCGAAAAATGCGCGGATTCGTAAAAGTCCGTTTCGTTTTCGAAGCGCAGATTACGTACATGGGCGAAGTGTATACGCCCCTCCGCGCCGAATTCGCGTATCAACGCGGGCACGTCGTTAGCCTTGCTTGCCCCAAGCGAACCCGTACACAACGTTAGTCCGTTGTTTTTGCTCGGGTTCAGGTTTAAATACCGCCGCAGGTTTTCGCGGCTGATGATCAACTTCGGCAAGCCGAAGATGGGTTGGGGCGGGTCGTCGGGGTGTACGCCCATCAGGATGCCCGATTTCTCCGCATGGGGGATGATCGCATCCAAGAAGTATTTCATATTCGCGTAGAAATCATCCTCAGTCAGCCCCGCGTACGCTTCCAAGCATGTGCGTATGTTTTTCATGCGTTCGGGTTCCCAACCGGGCATTTCGTAGGTGTCCGACTCCTTCGCGTAGCGCGCGGCCAATTCCTCGGGCGTAGTGCTGGCGATAAATTCCGCTTGATAACGCATCGTGTTGGACCCGTCGGGCAGGTCGTAATACAAATGCGAACGCGCCCAATCCAACACGGGCATCATGTTATAACAGATGCACTTGACGCCGACTTGTGCCAGCCGTTTTATGGTTGTGATATAATTTTCGATCTTTTCATCGCGTCCGGGCGCGCCCAACTTGATATCCTCGTGTATGTTTACGCTTTCGATGACTTCCATTTCCAATCCCGCTTTGGCGGTTTCGGCCTTTGCCGCCATAATGCGCGTCATCGGCCACGCTTCGCCCGCGGGTACGTCCAACAGCGAGGTAACCACGCCGGTCATGCCCGGTATTTGCTTGATGTCGCGCAGCTTTACCGGATCGTGCCCCGCGCCGAACCAACGGAACGTCATTTTCATAAAGACATCCTCTTCCTCAATTCCAATAATTCCTCATCATCGGGCAATATTTCCAACAACGAATCCAGCTCCGTTTTCGCTTCGTCCTTACGCCCGTTGTCCAACAAGCAAGAAATGAAATTTTTGCTCAGGAACAAATAGCGCCCATGGTTTTCCGCGGCTGCTGCGATAACGACGCCGAATTGGAGGGCTTCCGCTTCCGAACCTTTGGGGATTTCCATCTTGTCGTATATACCGACGAACCATTCCAACGCATTGTCGTAATCATCCTCCGCCACGGCACATATGATGGGCATAAACGCGGTGGCCATGCCGACGGGTATGTTACGTAACAGGGGGTCTTCGTTTAATATCCCTTTTATCATGCCGCCGACGCCGATCTTCTGCGCAAGTTCATAACGGTTCTTGTTGAAGGTGAGCAAGAAACGCAGACGGTCCTTTTTCGCCGTGTTTTTTTCGGTAAAGGCGTCGATTTCCTGTTTAGCCAAGCGGTATACCACGTTTTCCACGATGTTATTGCGGAAGGTGTAGTACTGCGCGACGGTTTCCGTTTTCTGCACTTCTTTGTCGGCCTCGTAACGGCTTCTGGCCAACATCAAGCCGCTGATGACGGGCGGGCGGTCGTAAAGGGTGATGCGGCATTCCTTATCGGTAAGGGTTTTGAGCGTTTCCACGAACTTTTCACGCATACCGTTGTAGGCGACCTTTTGCCAGATACTGCCCATCAGCATAACGGGGAGCGGATTTTCCGCTGTGCCGAACTTTTCGAAGCCCAACAGCCGGATGGCTCCCGCCGTCGACTGCGCCATGTTTTCACCCGCTTCATCCAGCAGCTTCATGGCTAAGGGGTCGAACAACAGCGCGGCGTTGTCCACGATGGAGACGATCTCCGTGGTGTGGGTGATCAACAGCTGCGTTTTGTTTGCGATCGTTTCGATCATGTTTGTTATGTTGATGTTGAGCAGCTTCGTTAACGCGGGGAAAATGAGGGAATCCCCGCCGCATTTATAATAATGCTCGTACAGCAGGGTAACGGCGGCGTCGCGTATATACGAGCCGCTCCCCTTGTCGTTGGAGTAATGCCGCAGCCCGCCGACGGTAAGCACGTTCCCTTTTTCGCCCATGCCGGATACGACGCAACCCGTACCCGACAGCACACTGATGCCGATACCGTTGGTCTTGTCCGTATACAGGCTTATGACGGGATCCGCCATAAAGGAGGCGTTGGGCAGTCCGATGCGTTTCTTCAATTTTTCGTTAAACGCCTTTACCTTGTCCGCGCCGACGGGTACGCTCGCCATACCGATCCCCGCGTAGGCGATATCCTTCGCCGTGATGCCGTTGCGCCGCAGGAGCATGGCGATGTCCTTCTTGAAGTTTTCGGCCAGTTTGTTTTCTATGACCATGGCATGTTCGTAGGTTACGTTGGTGATGGTGTTGTAATAATCCACGAATTCGCCGTCGGTGGTACACAACAGGTAGTCCGACTTCGTCCCGCCTTGGTCCACGCCTAAGAGGTATTTCTTCATGGGATCCGCTCCTATATTTTAATATAATCTTCGCATTCCGATTGTATCACGACTCGATATCAGGTTCAATTTTTTCCTTCGGGGATAACATTCACAATGCGGCACGCTTCACATCCTTTGCCGATTATTTGCCGACTCCCCTTACCGTGTAGTAATATCGGTACGCAATAAAAAACGGCCTTCGCGTGGCAGCGGGGCCGGTTTAAAGCCTAAACGTTGGTTACAACGTCAGAACCGCAAACTTTTTGCCAAAATGAGAACTTCGCTCATGCGTTCACCTCCTTCTTCAGGAATGGTTGCCTGAGCCGCGCCCCAAAGGGCGGATCGGAAAAATCCGCCCCACGAAAAGCCGTAATCCGATAATAACATATGTTCGAATTGAAATAAACCCCAGAGAGAACATTTATTCTTGTTCAATAAGGGGTTTATTTAATTTAATGAAGAATCACCTTATTGCCGGCGGTTGTCGTTATCGTAATAGGTATCTTGCTGTTCGTTTTGAGTCGGTTCGTAACCGGGGTTATCGGGTATTACGATGGCGGCGACGATGTAAGCGATGATGCCCGATCCGCCCATGAACATGAAGATTATCCATGCAAGCCTTATCAATGTAGGGTCGATACCGATGTATTCGGCGATACCGGCGCATACGCCGCTGACTTTACGGTCGGTGCGTGATTTATACAGTCTTTTACCCATGGTTCATTCCTCCCGAATGATATTTATTTGTATTTTTCGCATTGTTTGCATGATTATATACGTTACCTGTTTTGCTTTGTTTAATAACCCGCCACGTGCTGCTTGCGGTCCGAGAAGCTGTAATATTTGTCCCCCGACACGATGATGTGGTCAACCACGGTGACCTTGACGAATTCCAACCCGTCGATGATGGCGCATGTCACGGCCAAATCGTTGTTCGAAGGCTTAAGCGTGCCGCCGGGATGGTTATGCATAAGGATAACGGAAATCGCGTTGTTTTGGATTACCGCTTTCATCACTTCGCGGGGATAATAAGCGGATTCGTCCAACGTCCCCTTTGAAACGAGCGTCACCTTGTTCACGCGGCTGCTCATATCCAAGCTGACCACAAAAAAACGCTCGGTGGATTGGTCCGCGAATTGGCTGATGGCGAATGCCCCCGCGATCTTGGAGTTATTCAATACCATTTTTTTATCCAATCGGCTGCGCAAAAAACGGTTGGCGACGACCGGCATGGCGTTAAGCATGACGGCGACGTTTTCCGAGCAGTTAAGCCTTGCCATGAGGGTAGACACGTCGGCTTCAAAGAGCTGGTGCAGCGAGCCGAACTCATCGATCATCCTTTGTGCGATCTCGTTTGTGTTGCAACGGGGATAGCAATAATACAGCAACAGCTCCAGCAGCTCATGGTCATGGAAGGAATCCGATCCCCCCGATATATAACGTTCGCGGTGGCGTGAACGGTGACCCGTATGGTCGTGCCTATATTTTTTTGCGTTCATCTCAATGCGTTGTCCAAGGAATCGGTGACGGTTTGCAATACTTTGATCCGCGCATATTTTTTGTTGTTGGATTCCACCACCACCCACGGGGCATGGGGTTTGTTTGTTTTGGCGAACATTTCGTCCACGGCGACTTCGTACGCGTCCCAATGGCTTCGGTTGATCCAATCGGCTTCGGTAATCTTGTGCTGCTTGGCGGGGTCGGCCATACGCGCGTTAAAGCGTTTTAATTGTTCTTCCTTATCTATATGCATCCAGAACTTGAGTAAGACTGCGCCGTGGTTGACCCAATGCTGCTCCATTTCGTTTATCTCGTCGTATGCGCGCCGCCACACCGGTTCGGGGGTCAATTCCTCCACGCGTTCGATCAAGACGCGCCCGTACCATGAGCGGTCGAAAATCGTGAAGTGCCCGTCCTTCGGCATCCGCCGCACAAATCGCCATAAATAATGCCGCCCCAGCTCGTGCGGCGTGGGCGGCCCTATGGGAACAACGGCGTAACTGCGCGGGTCAAGCTCCGCTACCAGCCGTTTGATATTGCCGCCTTTACCGGCGGCGTCCCAGCCCTCGTATACGATAACCGTCGGGCGGCTCTTTACATACATCTTGTGGCCGAGGCGGTTCATACGGGCTTGCAGGAAATCAAGCTCTTCGCGGTATTCCGCGTTTTCGATGTGTTTTTCGGTCTTAACGCCGGATAATATGCCGGGGAACTTCCGCTCACTTTGAACGGGGGTTACGGATGCCGCAAGCGACGGGGGGTTCTCCAACCTTTTTTCTATCACATCCGTAATCGTTTGGCATATCTTTAAGCAGGAGAATCTTTTGTCGTCCGCTTCGATGATGTACCACGGGTTGGATTCCGTATTCGTTTTCTTAAGCATTTCCTCAAAATGCTTGAGGTTTGATTGGTAATTTTCGTTCTGCGCCCAGTCATGCGTCTTGACGCGCCACGCGGTGCTGGGGTCCTCCTCCAATGCCTTAAAGCGGCGCGCCTGCTCCGCTTGCGATATATGAAGGAAGAGCTTGATAATCAACGTACCGTCTTGGGTCAATTGCCGCTCGAAAGCGCGTACTTCATGGTAGAAGGCTTTTGATTCGGATTCATTTAAGCCCCAGCGTTCTTTTTCACCCGGCATGATAATCCTGTGCCAGCTTTTGTCGATGATCGTGATCTGACCCTTGGCGGGAATGCGGCACCAATACCCCCATAAAAATGGCCTTTTAAGCATTTCCTCAGTAATCTTTGACATGGTCAGAACATCGAAGTAACGCGGGTCCATCGGGTTGACCAACCGCCCGATACTCGTCCCCTTGCCCGACGCACCCCACCCTTCGAAAACGATAAGCACGGGCAGGCCCGCTTCACGCACCTGCTGTTGCAAAGCGGCCAGCTTCTTCTGCAACGGCGGCAACGCTTCCTTAAAAATATGCCGCTCAATCTGTTGGTTGCAATCTATATCCGATAACATAAATCACCCCATACGTTTGGTTGCGCGCAGTATACCATATAGTCAAGGCTTGTAACACAAACGAACGGCTTCACATAGTATGTACCAGGGTCTCGGAAGGGATTCTTAAAATAGATCAGGCATCGGGTAAGGGAAGCTGCGCATTCCCTCCCGATGCCATAAATCAAAAGGAGGATTAACGAATCATGGGTGAACACTTTCTTATCGAAAGCATGAGGCGTTATATCGGTCAGACCGTTACGATCTTTACGACGTCGGGCGGTTTGTCAGGGAACGGTTTTACGGGTGTGTTGGCGGGTTTCCGCGATTGCACCGTAAGATTGATCACCGACATCGGCGCACCTCCGTCATGCCCCATCGGCTCTGCTTGCTGCGGCGGGTTTGGGTTTGATGATTTTGACGGCGGGCGTTGCGAAAACCGCTGCGGCAGGGAATGCCGTGACGGCGGTCGCCGCGGAATGGGTCGCGGGCGCTGGGGCTGGAACTGGCTCGGCTCCGTGACGGAAATACCCTTTGATAAAATCGCCAGCTTCACGCATAACGCGCTGTAAGCGAACGGCTTAATTTGCCAAAGATAAAACGTTGAATAAAAGGCTGCCTCGCGAGGGGCAGCCTTTTTGATACGGGGTACGACGGGGATATCGGGCTTACCCTGCCTGTTCAATGATATCGCATATCCCGGTGTACACCTCGGGGAACTTTCGTAATATACGGGCGATTTCCTTGCGTTTATCGGCGTCTTGTAACACTTCGCCGTTTATTTCATAATTTGCGTCGAAATAACCGCCGGCTTCGGTTAATTGCTTCTCCAACGCTTCCAACGTTTTTTGCGCCCGTTCGAGCAACGGCGCCGCTTCGGCTAAGTCGGGGTTCATTTGTATGGCGCGGTCGATGGTATCTTTTTTGTGGAAGATATTGGTGGAGAAAATAGTGACGTACGTGCCGTAACTCCGCCACACGTTGATGCCGTTATTAACCTCATAATTAATTTTATCGTAAAAGTCGCCTTCCATCGTCCTTGCCCATTGTTCAAACGCTTCGTTGCCGAAAAATACGTCCTTGCTTGGGTCGGGCGGCGTCCGCATCAAAACGGGTGCGGCCATCAACGCTTTGCGGTATACATCCGCAATCGGCGGCGCATCCTTTTTCCCTTCGATGAACACGAACGTATAAGGCAAATCATCGTCCAGCGTAAAAGGGATCAGGTCCGTGGCTTCTTCGGGCAGGCGGTAAAAACAATCGCCGTCGTTTTCGTATCCGATAACGCAGGATATTTCATCGGTCGGCAACACATCGCCGTTGTCGAGCGTCCAATTAAATCCTTTGCCGATGACGGGGATACCCCTGTTGATATATTCGATGATTTTGGCCTTACATTTTTCCTTGTCCCTGCGCCATTCTTCCGCGCCCATAAAGGTGAATCCGTATCCAATGGCATCGAATACCCGCTTAATCAACGTGTAATCGAATTTCGCGTCGGAAAAACAAGCATATGACTTTTCCTTATCCGCGGCGTACACCTGCACGAAGCTGTCGCCCGAAACGGTGGAGAAAAACCAATAATCATATCGGTCATCCTCGCCTATGCATTCCATCAAGAACTTCATGCAACCGTTGAAAACGTAATTTTCCCCTTGCCACGGATATTGCAATTGGTGAATGGGTAAATGGTCGATCAATTTGCGGGACATATCAAATCCTCCTTGAATAATTAAATTGATGGTCAGCGGACGGAAGGTTTTCAGCAAATGCTTTTGCTTCCGTACACTTGAAGGGGTTATCCCGTGAAACCGGGTAAAGGCCTTTGAAAACCCTTCCTGCGTATCGTATTGGTATTTCATGGCAACGTCGATGATCCTGTTTTTTGGGTGAAGCAAATCTTCCCCGGCCAAACTCAGGCGCCTATTCCGGATATAGTCGCCGATCGTCATCCCCGTAACCAAGTTGAATATACGCTGGAAGTTTGAATGGGAGGCATACACCTCTTTCGAAACGTCTTCGATATCCATTTCGTTGGTGAGGTTGTTTTCGATATGGTGTATGGCCTTGCCCAGACTTTGGATCCAGTTCACGGGTTACGCCCCCTTTCCGGCATTACTATACAGGTCCGCCGTAAGAACGTCATGTCATAAAATGCCTACTGTCGTCAGGTAGTACAAGGGACGCACGCAAGGATCGCGGCATCTATAAAACATATCACATAAAACAAATATCGCGGTACAGCCTTTTTTTTGATATAATACGCATTGCGGCGGAGGTGGATGGATGGAAACGAAAAACCGTATCCTCGTGGTAGAGGACTCGAAAATCAGTATCATGCATTTGGTACAGATATTGCGGGACGACTATGATCTGTTGATTGCCAACAACGGCACGGAAGCCATTGAAATGGCCAAGGAACATAAGCCCGATTTGATTCTCTTGGATATCATCATGCCGGAATTGGACGGGTATGAAACGCTGGAGCTGCTTAAGGTCAGCTCGAGGACAAGGGATATCCCCGTAATTTTCATATCCAGCCTGGATGAAGAATCGGACGAGGAACGGGGGCTTTCCTTGGGGGCGGCGGATTATATTACGAAACCCTTCAGCCCCGTTATCGTAAAATTGCGTGTCCTTCTGCAAATACGTATTTCAAACCAATTAAAAACCATACAACGCTTAAGTATGATGGACCATTTGATCAACATACCGAACCGCAAATATTTCGACAGAAGGCTGCACGAGGAATGGGATCGGGCATACCGAAACAACGTGAGCATCGGCTTGATGATCGCCGACATCGACCGTTTTAAGGAATATAACGACATACACGGGCATAAGCAGGGAGATGGAGCGTTGATCGCCGTAGCAAACACGATCACGGGTTTCCTCAACCGCCCGGGTGACTTTGCGGCGCGTTGGGGCGGCAAGTCCTTTGCCGTGTTGATGCCCGAAACCGATTTAATAGGCGTTAAAAATGTGTCCGAACGTATACGCAAAGCCACCGAAAAGCGGTCGATACCCAATCCGGCGGGCGAGCATACCTTCGTAACGGTAAGCATCGGCGCGTCCGTAGGGCTGCCGCCGTCAAAGAATGCGCTGGATAAGTTCATTTCATATGCGGACGCGGCATTAAACCGCGCAAAGGAAAGCGGGCGCAACCGGATCGAAATACACGAGTACGCGGTCGAACCGGAGGAGTGAAATCGATAGATTCAAAATTATACGGGTTATTCGGGTTGTGCAACATCGTGTTGGCATTGTTGGTCGGTATCGTTTGGATAGCACCTACGTTATCATCCCTAACGCGCGTGCGGGAAACGATACGCCTGCAGGAAAATCGGCTAGCCGCATACCGCCGCATCCAATCGGCGCACGGGGAAGATTCTTTATATGAACGGGCAAACGCGGGTGTACGGCTTTTTCCGTATGTCAATTTGGCGGATGCCTTAACGGAAATGACGGAAACAGCCTTTTCTTTGGGATTGCGGGAAACGTCGCTGACGGCTGCCGAACCCACTATATATGACGACGACGGACGTGGGGATAACCGCGTCCTTTTTGAAATGCGGGTTTCGGCGGCATACGAAGGGGATGCCGAAGCGTTGCTCGCTTTCGCGTACGGCTTGGGGGAGGTCCATGTACGGAACCTGCAAATCCTGTTCGATGGGGACGCCGCCGTAATGCGGGTGATATTTTCGTTGTACGCGGCATACGATTAAAGGACAAGCCGATTACATCCTTCTATTTCCTGTGTACAAAATAAATGTCACAAAGTATAATCTTTTGCAGAAACCATGAACAATCGCTTGGGGGGTTGGGGGATGAAATTGTTTTCCGAAAGGACCGTCATAAAAAGGGAATTGTCGGACGTGCGTTGCAACGCGTGCGGCAAAGAGGTAGGTAAGGATGCCTCGGGCTATTTGTTGGACCACGTATCGCTCAGCAAGCAATGGGGTTACCATTCGCCGTTCGACGGGGAATCCCATGCCATTGATTTATGCATCGCGTGTTATCAGAAATGGATCGGCGCGTTCGAAATACCGCCCGCACAAGAGCAATTGTATGTCGAGGAGCGGTTCGCCATCGCTTAAAATGAATACGTCTGACCGCGCCCCGTACGGATCAAATCCTGCGGGGCGTTTTTTTATGTGAATCACCTCTATTGAAGCAAACCGTATTTTGTTATATGATTTAAATACGGGCAAAATACATACGAGGGACGATGTTATGAAAACCATTTTTGTAGTGGATGACAACAGCGCGAACCTGATGATGGCGGAAGAGGTATTGTCCGATCAATACGAAGTGATTACGATCTCTTCGGCGGTTACGATGTTCGAGCTCTTGGAAGACGTGATCCCCGATCTGATCCTGCTCGACATCATGATGCCAGACATCGACGGCTTCGAAGCACTTAAGAAGTTGAAGGCAAATTCAAAATACGTTGATATCCCCGTCATGTTCCTCACCGGCAAATCGGACGGGGCGACCGAGGCACGCGGATTTGAACTGGGGGTCATGGATTTTATCACCAAACCCTTCTTCGGCGCGGTGCTGATCAATCGGATAAAAAAGCATTTGGCTATCGAAACCCTCATACAGGAACGTACGCAGCTCTTGCGTTCACGTACGGATAAATTACTGCGTTTGCAAAACAGTATGACCTCCGTACTGGCCAACATGGTGGAGAATCGGGACAAGCTGACGGGTACGCACATACAGCGCACCGCGTCCTATATGAAGCTGTTGATCAGCGCGCTTTTGAAAAAGGGTGTGTATTACGACGAGCTGATCGGTTGGAATACGGACATCGTCATTTCTTCCTCGCGGTTGCATGACTTGGGCAAGATCGCCGTAACCGACACGATTTTAAACAAACCCGGCAAGCTCACCCCCGAGGAATTCGACGTGATCAAGACCCACACGATAGAAGGCGAAAATATCATCAATGATATCATCAACGAATCGGGCGACGAGGAATTCCTGCGTTGCGCGTTATTGTGTGCGGGCAACCACCATGAACGGTGGGACGGCACGGGTTATCCCCGCGGATTAAAGGGGGAGGAAATCCCGTTGCATGGGCGCATTATGGCTTTGGCCGATGTATATGACGCCTTGGTTTCGGAGCGGCCTTACAAACCCGCGTTTTCCCATGAACGCGCGGTCGTGATCATAAAGGAAAATGACGGGACCCATTTCGACCCGAACATCGTAGAGGTATTCTTGGAAATTTCCGGCGATTTCGCCAACCTTATTTAAAACACGGATAATCACGATTTATTAAGGATGTTGCAAATGGCTAAGCTATACTTCCGTTACGGCGCGATGAACAGCGGAAAAACCGCGAACCTTCTGATGGTTGCGGATAACTACATAAAACAAAAAAAGAAAGTGGTCATACTCAAACCCGCCAAGGATACCCGCTGGGGTTTGCAAAGCGAGGTTAAGTCACGCGCCATCGTGGACGCCTTTTCGGCGGAACTGGTGGGTACGGACCACAACCTGCGCGAGCTGAGCGAGGTACGCAGCATCGGCCAAAAGTTGGACGCCGTACTTGTGGAGGAGGCGCAGTTCCTATCCGCCGCGCAGGTACGCCAGCTCGCCTTGGTGGTGGACGAGCTTGTATTGCCCGTACTGTGCTACGGTTTGCGGTGCTCGTTTATGGACGGTAAATTGTTCGAGGGCAGCGAAGCCCTTATGTACTGGGCAGACACCATCGAGGAAATCAAGAATGTCTGCCAATATTGCAACGCCAAAGCTACGAAAAATCTGTTAAAAATCAACGGCGTACCCCAATACGAAGGCGAAAGCGACGTTGTCATGGGGGACGTGGGAAGCGAAGCGGAAATACAGTTTACGCCCGTGTGCAGAAGGCATTATCTAAACCCACCCGCGTAAAATTACAAGCGTACGATCCCCTTTGCTTTTTCCGCAACCATTTGGGCCTTGATACACAATTCCGACGCCATGAACGCGTGCGCCTGCGTCATGGCGTTTTCCGTGCGGTTAAGGCAGTCCAAAATAAGCTGACCGAAATAGGGGCAGCCCACGCGCCCTTCCACGTCGATGTATTCCTCGGTTTTTTGGTTGGCGATGAAGAGGTGCCCGCCGCGTTTGGAACGGCCGATGTCGATGTATTTGCGCATTTCGATGAAGCCGTCCGTCCCCATGATGAACGTACGCCCGTCGCCCCAACTCGACAAACCGTCGGGCGTGAACCAATCCACGCGAAAATACCCCGCCGCGCCGTTGTCGCCGCGCAGGGTGCAGTCACCGAAATCGTCGATACCGGGATGGTCGGGGTTATTAAAGTTACCTATTTGCGCGGACAGGATTTCCGCGTCCTCCGCGCCCGTATAGTACATAAATTGCTCGACTTGATGCGAACCGATATCGCACAGGATGCCGCCGTTTTGCTCCCGCCGCATAAACCACGGGGGACGGTTTTTGATATTGATGCGGTGCGGGCCCAGGCCGATGGTTTGGATCACCTTACCGATCGCGCCTTCTTGGATTAATTGCCCCGCAAAAACACCCGCTTCGGAATGGAGCCGCTCGGAGAAGTAGACAGCGTATTTCCTGCCGGTTTTTTTCGTCACGGTTTTTGCTTCCCCGATTTGTTCAAGCGTCGTAAAAGCGGCTTTGTCGGCAAAGTAATCCTTGCCCGCTTCCATGGCACGGATGCCCAAGGGGCAACGCTCGGAGGGAATACACGCGGAGGCGACGAGGGCGACTTCCTTGTCGGCGAAGACTTCTTCTTCGCTGCGGGCGGCCTTCGCGTTGGGGTATGTCTTTAGGTAGTTGGCGACTTTTTTTTCATCCGGATCATAAATCCATTTCAACGTCGCGCCCGCTTCGATTAAACCGTTGGCCATACCGCCGATGTGGCCGTGGTCCAAGCCGACCGCGGCGAAAATAAATTCCCCGGGTTTGACCACCGGGTTGGGTTTGCCCTGCGGGGCGTAGTTCATGCCGTCACGCATGTAAATTCCTCCACTTTGTTTAAATGAAAAAGAACGGCATTACCCGTTCCTTTTCCCGCACCCTGCAGGAGTCGAACCTGCGACCTTTCGGTCCGGAGCCGAACGCTCTATCCTCTGAGCTAAGGGTGCATATTTTACGGCGGCTCATTTTATCGGGCGGGGTTAAGGGTGTCAAGATTCGGCTAAACGATCCGGTCAAGTGATCAACCTTTTGCCCTTGCGCGAAAGGGGACATTCGTTGCCGCCCGTTAGCGTGACGGTGTTCCCTTTTTTATTAACCGCTTCGATTTTATGCTTGTTGATTATGTATGACTTGTGGCAGCGGATGAAGCGGGCGTCGCTTTTGAATAACGCCTCCATGTCTTTCATCTCCGCGTTAAATTCCAGTATGCGGTTACGGGCGTGCAAGCGCAGTTTGTGGCGTATGTGGGTGGTTTCGATGAGGATGATTTCGTCGGGGTCCAGCAAAATCGTTTTGCCGCCCGTCGCGAGCTTGACGGTTTTACCCGCCGTTTTAATTACATACCGCGCAAGGGCTGTTTCGACACATTCGGCGATGCGGCCTTTTATGTTGTCCGTATTGTCCTTTACGATAAAATCGAGGGCTTCGACTTTATAACGGAAGGTGAGGGGCGTCATTTCGGAATGGGTGGTGAAGAAGACGATAAAAGCGATCCTTCCTTGCTCCCTGATTTTACAAGCGAGTTCGATCCCGTTAATCCCCACCCCCAGGTCAATATCCAAGAAAAAGAGCGCGGGGTTCCGCGTTTTTTCGTATGCGTCGAATATTTCATAAGGATCGGCCGATGCCAAAGCGATCCCCGCGTCCATCCCCTGCACCGCGCAATAATTTCGGATAAACGCGGCGGTGGATTCCCTTTGCTTAACGTCGTCCTCGCAGATATAGATGTCCAGCATTATACTTCGTCCTCCGCGGTCAGTATCTGCGTGAAATAGCTGTCGTCGGTTTCCGTGCTTAAGGTCAGGCCCTTGAGCTTCGACGTGTATTGCCGCAGGGTGTGTAAGCCGACGCCCCTGCCTTCACCCTTGGTAGAAAAACCGAGGTCGAAGATTTTACTCAAGGGAAGGTCCTTTTTTAACCACGTATTTTTTACGATGAAGGTCTTTGATTTGGGATTGGTGAAAACGGCGACGCTAAGGGAAGGTTCCGCGATTTCGGCGGCGGTTTCAACGGCCCCCTCGATCGCGTTATCCAACAGGATGCCCAATAACCGGCAAACGACGGCGGTGGACACGCCGAAGGCTTCGACGGCTTCCCGCGCTTCGATGTGTACGTTTATCCCCTTGCCCGCCGCTTCCGCGCATTTATACGCGATGATGCTCTTCACTTCACTCGGGCGGATGTTTTGCAAATCGTCCGTCAACCGGCTTTCGTTGAGCATGTATTTATTGATTTCGGCGAGTTCCCCGTAATAATATTTTTTGAGGCCCTCCATATCGCCGCCGTCGATGTGGAGCTTAAGCGAGGTCAATATGTTTACGTAGTCGTGCTTGACCGCGCGCAGGGAACGGTAGGATTCCTCCAGCGCGCCGACGTATTGCCGCGAGGCTTCGTGTATTTGCGCTTCGGCGTTTAGGGTATTTTCGCGGGAGATATAACGCAAGATCAACGCGAAGGTAAACGCAGTCGAAACGAAGAACGCGAGGAAGGCGAAATAAGCGGGGTTCGTCCCTTCGGGGAATATGCGGTATAAGACGTTGTCCGCGCCGCTGTACATGTACATAAGCACCAGCGCGACACCCGCGTTGATCATCAGGAAGTGGATAATCCTGTTGTTAAAGATATTCATATCTATGCGCTTTTTAAGGAACCGTTTAATAAAAAACGTAGCCCCGAGCAAAACGGCAACGTTTACGATTAGTAAAACCGCTCCGAGAGGGTCATAAAAAAACGGCTCCCTGCCCAGCGTTTTAAGTTGCAAAACGGTCAGCGTCATAAACGCCAACAAAATCGGCAAGGCATACACCGTAGATAATAACGCAACCTTGATCTTTTTATAAACGATCATATTAATCAAGAGGAACGTCCCCGCGGTGGCGTACCCAATCATCCCCACGGGAATGAACTGCGTACAAACACCGTAAATAAACCCGATGATTATGGAAACAACGAATTCCCTTTTCTTATTCTTCACCGAAAGCAGCAGCATACTCTCCGAGCATAAAGCCATGAACAGGAAAAACCCCAAAACGGCGAACATCATGATAATATCCATTTTCATCCCTCCTGTTTCGGGATATTTTATCACACGCCCGGCACCGGACGGCATATACACGCGTTGCCGTTAATCCGAAATCCGTGCCATTTTATCCGTAAACCCGACATACCGCTTTATAATCGTTTATAATAAAAGAATCACACAAGGAAAGGACATCACATCCATGGACCACGTAATCACCATGTCGGACGTATGCAAGTCGTTCGGCGCGAAGACCGTCATCAACAACGTTTCGATTACGATCGCCAAAGGAGAGCTGATCGGCTTCCTGGGGCCCAGCGGCGCGGGCAAAACGACCACGATCAAGATGCTGACCGGGCAGCTTCGGCAGAATACGGGTAAGGCGACGATCCTGGGCCGCGACACGACCACGCTCAACCACGAAATCTACAACCAAATCGGCATCGTGTCCGACAACTCCGGCCTGTACGAAAACCTCGACGCCTACGACAACCTGCTCGTATTTTC
>Ga0123353_10000666_pt1 | contig 41976 bp, 35 predicted proteins | sample TergutLab28metaG_3_FD_92763 | JGI IMG/M metagenome (GOLD analysis project Ga0123353, IMG submission 92763) | Labiotermes labralis P3 segment gut microbial communities from Petit-Saut dam, French Guiana - Lab288 P3 | ecosystem: Host-associated > Arthropoda: Insects > Digestive system > Gut ... | reverse complement strand
TATTCTACGTGCGATACTGCGATTGTCACAATCTTCGTATCGTCTCTTCTTCCTTGTGATTCGGAGGCTTTTGCTACCTGGTCATAAGATATGTACTGCGCTAAGCCTTTGTCGCCTAACACTTTTGTTATTGCTGCCGTCAATGTTGTTTTGCCGTGGTCCACGTGCCCTATTGTTCCTACGTTTACGTGCGGTTTACTTCTATCAAACTTTTCTTTTGACATAATCTGCTCCCTAAAAATTTATTTTACTATATATATACCTGCATAACATTAGCCGAGGATGGGAATTGAACCCACGACCACCTCCTTACCAAGGAGGTGCTCTACCACTGAGCCACCTCGGCATTGTTTAACGAGGTGAAATTCATAAGCGGGAGACGGGAATCGAACCCGCGTGGCCAGCTTGGAAGGCTGGAGCACTACCATTGTGCTACTCCCGCAAAAACAACAATTAAATTTTTTGTAAAAATGGGGGCGGAAGGATTTGAACCTTCGTAGGACATAGTCCGTCAGATTTACAGTCTGATGCCTTTGACCGCTCGACCACACCCCCGCAATTATTGCTGTTTAATATAAAAGGAAAAAAGAGCTTTTGAAACTTTTCTATTCTTAATTTAAAATAACTTGTTGATTATACTACAAAACGATTTTAAATGTCAATACAGCAGATGTTGAGAGGGTGAGAAGATGAGATGTTTGACAACGGCTTTGTTTTTACTCAACCTCCCATCCTCTCACCTTCCCATCTTCTGTGTTTAATAGTACGTATATCTTCTCATGTGTATTGAAAAGAGTAATCCTACGGCAATCATTGATGAAACCATTGAAGATCCTCCGTAAGATAAGAAAAGCAAAGGAACGCCGGCTACGGGCATAAGTCCGGTAACCATACTTATATTAATAACCGCGTAAAAAACAAACATTGCTGCTATACCCATCGCTACAAGCGAACCATATCTGTCGCGCGACTCTCGCGCAATTATCAAAGCGCGCCATATAAAAATAAAATACAATAAAATAACCAGCTGCGAAAAAAACCAGCCTCCTTCCTCCCCTATCACTGAAAAAATAAAATCAGTATGCTGTTCAGGAAGAAATCCGAGCTGTGTTTGAGTTCCTTTAAGAAATCCTTTTCCTGAAATTTTACCGGATCCCATCGCTATTTTAGATTGTATTACATTGTATCCCGCGCCGCGCGAATCGGTTTCCGGATACAAAAAGACAACCATTCTTTTTCTTTGATAATCTTTAAGAGACTTTTCAACCGACATTGAAGCCATAAAACCAAACATCACGGCAAATCCGAGCAGGACAGCATATATTATCGAAATTTTCACCCTGAATTTCCATAACAGCCACCAAATAACAAATATAAGCGCGACTATTACAACCGCAACGTAGAAAATTCCGATAACATTACTTTGCAGCGAATTTATAAAATATCCTATATACGAAGATGGATTTGCGACAAACGGCTGAAGTTTTAAAAATTCTATCAGCAGCGGTATTCCTACGCTCAATCCGCAAAAGAGAGATATGCACAAAAGATAAAACCTTTCGGCGCCCGCGACATATAAAAGCACAAGCGTAACAAGAAAATAAGGAAGTATTGATGAAAAAGCCGGCTGCGCCATAATAAGTATAAAATGTCCCATAAGTATTGCGAAAGTATAGGCAAGAGCCGACGGTTTTTTTATATTTTTCCAATTTTTATCTAAAAAAGACGAAATGACAAGAATATAAGCCAGCTTTGCTATTTCAACCGGCTGAAATGAAAAAAATCCGAAATTGATCCAGCGTTTCGCGCCATTAATCGTTACACCGAAAATAAGCACGGACACCAAAAGCAGAATCGAAAATATATAAACAGCTTTATCGAGCTGCCTGTAATATTGATAATTGAATCCTGCCGTAAAAAGCATTAACACAATACCCAGAAAAAAAGCCGCTGTTTGTACGGTTACATATTTTGAAGATATGCCGTAATTAAAACTTGCGGAATAAACGGCAAAACCGCCTATTAAAACAAGCGCAAAAAGCGACGCAAGCAGCCATATATCTATTGCATTGGCAAAACGATGGAAAAAACTTTTTTCGTTAATCATCTGTTTTTCCTCTTTGGCTTTTCCACAGCCTCTTCTTCAATATCTTCTATGCCGAAATATGATTCATATATTTTTCTCGCTACCGGCACGGCATTAAGCCCGCCGCCGCCGCCGGCTTCTACTATAACGGCAATCGCTATCTCAGGATTGTCAGCGGGTGCAAAAGTCACAAACCACGCGTGATTCTCACCATGCGGATTCTGCGCCGTCCCGGTTTTTCCCGCTACTTTTATACCAGAAAGCTTACTTCTTCTTCCCGTACCGTTTTCAACGGTTTCAACCAGAGATTCATAAAGCAAGTCCCAAGTTTCTTCGGACAATTCTATAGTATCTCTTGTTCTTACAGTATGTTTGAAGACTTCTTCTCCTTTTATATTGATGATATTATCAACTATATAAGGTCTTAAATATACGCCTCTGTTTGCTACGGCAGTTATCATATCCGCCATTTGTATAGGTGTTACCGACAAAGCTCCCTGCCCGATGGCAAAAATCAGCGTATCACCCTGAAGCCATGACATTTTAGTTTTCATCTTTTTCCATTCGGGATTAGGAATAAAACCTTTCTTTTCATTCGGCAAATCTATGCCTGTTCTTTCTCCAAGATAAAACTTTCTCGCAAACCTTTCAATATTTCTGACTCCCAGCTTCAAAGCCAAATCGTAAAAGTAAATATTGCATGACTGCGCCATTGCGGCAATCAAATTAACGCGCCCGTGACCGCTTTTAAGCCAGCACGCGTACCATCTGTCTCCAAGCTCAAAACTTCCGGTACAGATTTCGGTTTCTTTCAGATTTATATCAAGCAGTTCAACCGCAGCTGCAAAAGTTACTATTTTAAAAATCGAACCCGGCGGATATAATGCCTGCAAGGCTCTGTTAAAAAGCGGAAGATCTTTGTCTTTAAGATATTTTGCGAACTCTCTTGTCCCTGCTTTATTTGTGTCAAATCCCGGCAGCGAAACCAAAGCTTTAACCGCTCCTGTTTTTGTGTCTAAAACTACGACAGCGCCTCTGCCGGTCGCGCTGTTTTTTAAAGCGTCGTAGGCGGCATTTTGAAGCTGCTGGCTTATTGTCGAATGAACGCTCGCGCCGATTTCAGGATGAATATATTTAAAAGCTCTTGTTTGATTACCTTTCGCGTTAACTTCAAGCTGCCAGCCGCCGTCTGTTCCCTGAAGGAAACGGTCATAATACTGTTCAATTCCGCCTCTTCCGACATAATCGCCGGGTTTATAACCTTGCTCATACAGCCTCGCTACTTCCTCCGCGTTTATTTCCCCCGTATAGCCGGTAACGTGACTGTTTTGCTCCGGATAAAAATATACTCTTCTAGGCTCTTTGACCACCGATATTCCGCTTAAAATCAGTTTTTTCTCCTGAATTTTAAACATTTCTTCCATTGTAAGATTATCGGCAAGTTTTACTACTCTTCCGTAACGCCAGCCTCTGTCTATGGTGGGCTTAATATCTCTTTTTAAAATTTTACTTAACTGCTCTATAGTTTCGTCGGAAGGCGTTTCCTGCTGCTCAAAAGGATAAAATAACGCCACATAAGTAAAATCGTTGCCTACCATCATAGAACCATTGTCCGAATATATAATACCTCTAGGCGCTCGCTCGTGCGTATTATACATTCTTTGCTGGTCGGAAACTTTTCTGTAATGCGTGCCTTTGAGAATCTGAAGATAAAAAAGCCTTACGGACAGCAGAATAAACAATAACGCAAAAAACACAAGTATTATCTTGTGTTTTTCAAGAAAAATTTCGTAGATAAATTTACTCTCTTTCTGCCAAACCATTTACAAGTACCTTCTTACGGATTTTGACGCAAAATTTAAACCTAAAAAGACAAGAGGAGTTACCAAAACCGTAACGAGTATTTTAAGAGATCCCGAAAGGGTAAAGACAAACGGAGTATAACTTCCGCTTCCCTCCGGTAAAATAAAACATATCATACTAAAGCCAAACCAATAAAATATTTCCGCGCACAAAACAGCCATAAGCTGCGCAATAATTTGGTCTTTGTCAAACTGTCTGTTGAACATTCCGGCGAAATAACCTATTATCGTAAACATCAATGCCCTGACGCCGAAGATATCCGTAGAAAACGAATCCCATGTAAGACCGAATATAAAACCCATTGTTTGCGCGCCGAGACGCCCGCGGGTAAAACCCAAATAAATTATCGCAATCAGAATAAAGTTCGGAAATACTCCGCCGATATTTATATATTTTCCGAAAAAAAACTGCAGCAGACAAAAAAAAGCGTAAAATAAAAAGTAATATGTCGTTCTTCTCATTTTATGCTCTCTTTAGGCACAAGAACAATCGCCTCGTATAAACTGACAGAATCGAAATAAACCTCTGCAATCGCGGTTTTAAAATCAAGAGAACGATCTTTCAATACACTTTTGATAACGCCTATAGGCATGCCGGCATTAAACACGGAACTGAATGGACTTACTATAACTTCATCTCCGGCTTCAATATTGGCGTTTAACGGAATATATGTTATTTTTAACATATTAGAATTTAGACCTTCGGCAAGACAATTAATTTTTTTCCCTTTAATTTCCACCGGAACGGCAGACAGAGAATTAGTTATAAGACCGACTTTAGCTGAACCCTGCCTCGTTTCAATTATTCTTCCTACGGCGCAAAGCTCTCCATTATTTCTAAGCATTACAACAGGAAGCTCTTTTGACAAACTGTCAGCTTCGCCTTTATTTATTATAAACCACTGATACCACTCGTTTGGCTCTCTTGTAGAAATTCTCGCAAATACGGATTGCGTATCTTTAATTTTAGGAACATTTAAAAGTTTTGCTAAATTATCGTATTGCTCTATTACCGCGTCATAATTGCGAAGCTTATCCGTAAGTTCCTGGTTTTTTTGTTTATATGAAAGATTTTCCTGACTGATATATACTATGGACTTTATGTTTTCGGCAAAACTGCCTGCGTATTGGAATATTTGATTTGCCGCGCTGACATTAGGATAAGAAACATAGAAAACAAAATTTTTGACAAGGCTTACAAAAGGAGTAGACCTTGCTATTATCAAAGCAAAACTCAAGGCAAGAAGAATTATAAAAACTATATCAGATAATTTAGATTTTCTGTTATCACTCATTTTTGTATTTTACATTATTTTTACAGGGAGCGCTGCGCCTCCCAACCTCTGCCTTACTTTTTCACGAGCGAAAAAGTAAACAAAACGCCCGCCGCTGACACGAATTCGCTCACATTTTTTAGGCGGCTGCGAAACTCGCTTCGCTCAAACAGTCCTCGCCGAATACCCCTAAAAAATTCTCGCTCATATACGCGTGTATGCGGAACTGCAACAACACAACACTCTTACCTTAATTATAATATGCCTATCGCAAATAAAACCTTATTGTTAAACAACGCAAAAAAGAGTATAATTTTAAATATGAAAACATCTAAAAATACAATTGACGATAAATTGATAAAACTTGCCGCCGAAAACGTAAAAAAACATAAAGGCGGTCCGTTTTCCGCAATAATAGTAAAAAACGGCAAAATTTTATCTTCTGCTTCAAACAACGTTATTTCAAAAAATGATCCGACAGCCCATGCCGAAATAGAAGCAATACGAAAAGCCGCAAAAAAACTAAAAAACTTCAGTTTGTCAGGCTGCGAAATTTATACGTCGTGCCAGCCCTGCCCTATGTGCTTAAGCGCTATATACTGGGCTGATATAAAAAAAAATTACTATTACGCGGACACAAAAACCGCTTCAAAATACGGATTTAAAGACGGACTTATTTTTAAAGAACTTTCAAAACCGCAAAACAGCAGAAAAATTAAACAAACAAAAATTAAAAATTCCGACAGCCTTATTCCGTTTAAAATTTGGAAAACACTTCCTAATAAGAAAAAATATTAACGAAATAATATCTTTCATCGTTGTCTCCCTGCGCAAAGTCGCAGGGTCTATTAATATTTATAGCTTCTGCGATTGCCTTGCAACGCAGAATGATAAATGTGCGACTTCAAATCGATACAAATTTTACTTTTACGCCGGAAATAATTTCCAGCTTTTTCATAAGTTCATTGTTTTTGTCCGTATCTGAAACAAGATCAAGTATTATAATCCCATTATCGGAACATGCATTAATATTGCTTTCGTGCAATCCAATCCTCGTTCTTATGGAGCATCCAAAATCCGTAAGAACTTCCTGAACTTTAACGGCAGTTTCCCTTCTTTTTTCGAGAGACACAACTAAGATTTCAGCCATTTTTCCCTCCGGTTATTTTTTCAAATCCAACAGCTCGCTTACCGTAACAAGTTCGTAACCCTTTGCTTTAATTTCATCTATGAAATCGCCCAGAAAAGAAAGCAGACGTTCATTATAATTTAAATCGTGCATAAGAAAAATAGCGCCGTTTCTTATGTGACCAGAATACTTTTTATGCATTTCGTCGGCAGTAAGTTTTCTGTCCCAGTCACAGCCGAAAGTCCAGTTTATTATTTTATATCCGTTTTTTTCAACAACTTTTTTCGCGTCATCTTTGGAATAACCGTAAGGAAACCTCACAAGATAAGGTTTAACGCCCGTATTTTTCTCTATGGACTTTTGAGCTTTTAAAAGTTCGTTTTCCATTTTTTCATCTTTATCTTCATTTTTATAGGCAAAAAAACTTATATGCGAATACGTATGACTTTGAACCTCATGCCCTTCTTCTGCGACTTTTTTTGCAAGTTCAGGCTTTCTTTCCACCCTGCTGCCGAGCAGAAAAAAAGTAGCTTTAACATTTTTATCTTTCAATATTTCCAATATTTTCTCAGTAGCTGCTCCGGGACCGTCATCAAAAGTCAGCGCTATTTTTTTAGAATTTTTATCTCCGTCAGTATAAAAAATTTTGTTTTCGGCAAAACATACAGAAACGCACAGTAATAAAAACATAGCTATAATTTGTTTCATTTTCAATCCTTTTATCATCCCCATACAAGAAATATAGAAAGCGCCGTTAAAAAACCGGCATTTATAATTTGCATCCAAAAATTATCGTTTACTTTCCAGGGCATTGCTTCAATTATTGTAGCGAAAAGAGCTCCTATCAAAGCGAATTTCCAATTAAACAGAAATAACCCAACAACAAAACAAACGGCAAAGCAAGCAATGCTTCCTTCAATACTTTTTCCGGCAATAGACTTGTGTTTCCCGAAAGTCTTACCCACAAGAGCTGCAGCGGCGTCGCCAAAAGCCAAATATAAAAAACTCGCCATAACCATATACTTGTTAGGAAACAAAATAATTGTGATTAAAGCGCCGGACAAAGTCCATATAAGCCCACTGATCTTTTCGGCTTCTTCGGGTCTGTAAAAACCTTTAAAATTATTGCAGAAAAAATTATTGCATACGGGAACTTTAAATCTTAAAAACTCTAAGACAGCCACTACAAAAATTGCGATAGCCAGCCCCCATATGACAGTCGGCTTGGAAAGATACCAATAACCCGCCACATAAATGAGCGTCAATAAATGAAACCCTTTTCTTTTTAACTCGTCTTTTGGAACGCTAACCATATCTCACTTACCCCTGAATACATAAAATGATAAAATGAAAAAATATTACTATAAACTTCAACGGACAATTCCGTTATATTTATTGCGTCCGGAAAAGCCAATACCATAAGCAGCCCGAATACAATGACATTTACTGCAGCAATTACTACACACGAGAAAAAAACTCCGTAAACTTTTAAATCCGGCTGCCCTATTCCCAATATATATACCGTTAACGCCGCGTGAAAAGAAATAGAAAAACCAAGCAAAAACAGAAAATACCCATAAAAAAGTTTAATATCCGCAAACCAGCCGAGCATTATGTATATTATTATCAGCACGAAAGTATATATCGGAAACATATACGGCGCTAAAGTTATCCATATATTATCTTTAGTCAAAACAACGCTGCCGGACTGTTTCCCGACATTAAATCTTTTTATTCTCGCTCCGCTGAGAATTCCCGCAACGGCATGGGAAAGCTCATGACCGAAAATATAGGTTCTCAAAGGCTTATAAAATGCTATTTGAAAAACAACATAACACAAAACGCCTGCCCAAAAAGGCATATACTCATTTCCGCCCGAAGCGGAAAACGATAAAAAATTTTTAAACAAAGTAAACATTGCCGCGGCTATAGCCGGAATCGCGATAATAGCCGCTGTATTTCTTATTATTTTAGAAGTCTGTTTCATTTTCTGTTTCAACGACAAACGAAGAGTATCGCTTTTTCTAAAGCCGATACGGCATCGGAAGTTCCTGTTTTAATGGCAGTATCAGCTTTCAGCATAATTTTCATACTGTCTTTTAAATTTTTTAAACTGTGCTTTTTAAGATTCGACAAAAACGGTCCCGCAAAAAACGAATGTATTCTTAAAGACGCCGCCGCTTCCTGCCCGGACATTTTCTGTTCTTCAATCTTACTTTTCGCATCAAGCATTCTTCTGACCGCTGAAACTATGGCAGAAAGAATCATTACAGGTTCTTCCCCTTCCTCAAAAAGCTTTTCCAAAACAAACATCGCGTTTTTTAAATCTTTGGCTTCTATATAAGACGACAAAGAATAAGTGTTGATCTCTTTGGTATATCCGCTTATTTTTTCGATATCTTCTTCAGTAATATTTTTTTTGTCCTTTCCCGCAAAAAGAGACAGTTTTTCTATTTCGTTTGAAATGTTTAGCAAATCCGTTCCGTTCTCATCGACTATCCGCGAAATTACACCAATGGAAGCAGTTTTACCTTTTTGGGTAAATTCATTTCTTATAAACTCTTTTACTTCACTTTCATATTGTTTACGGCAATCAGCGGAAACACAGATTTTTGAAGATATAGCGTCATTGATAAGAGATTTTCTTTTTGAAATTGTTTCTTTTTTATAGTTTGACGGATAAAGCATTATAAGGCACGATGTGTCAACCGGGTTATCAATATAACTGCTCAGACGTTCGGCATCTGCCGCTTTAATTTTATGTAAATCTTTAACTACTATTACTCTTTTTTCGCTTAAAAAAGGCAATGTCTGTAAAGCGTTTAAAATATCTTCCGAGGAAGAATCAGCGGCATAAAAAACTTCTTTATTTAAATCACCGGCATCTAAAAAAGATTCGGTTTTTTTAAGGCAGTAGTCTATAAGATAAGCTTCTTCTCCGGCAAATAAATAAACGGGAGAAATCTTTTTTGATGATATATGTTTATTGAAATCTTGTATTTTAAGTAATGCCATAAATTTATAGAGTGAAGATTGAAGAGTAGAGAGTGCAGATATTGTGTTTCGGCTATGCCGAAACTTATTTATTAGTTTTCGCTACGCGAAAACACAGCATTTTCACTTTTCACTCTTAACTTTTCACTTTGTTTTTAAATAGGGACTTTTCTCTCGGATACGCTTGTTACCGAGCCAAAACCTCTTATTGTCCTTTTAACTATATCTCTTGAAAGCTTTTCCCAAATAAATGTTCTTGCGTCTTCTTCCGTCATGCCTTCACCCATAGAAAAATCCGTAGTGCTTCTGTTTGTAATATCTCTGTAAATCTGTATTCCTTCCATATTCGGTTCAGTCCACAAAGTCACATTATTTTCCCTGTCTATAAACGAAACGCTTACAATAATCCAAAGTTTGAATTGTTCCGCAACCATGTTCACGTCATAAGTCAAAGGCTGCAAAATATATCTTCTTATTGTAATGCTCAGCATTCCATTAGCTTCATCTTCACTATTAACAACGGAAAGTCTGCCGTCGCGCAAAATTTCATCGACTAAGGCGTTTGTAAATCTGGCTTCCAGTCCGAATTGATTGGTATTATTGGTAATCGGTCTGATAAAAACATTTCTTATATGCTCGGGCAAAATCTGGGGAGCAGGGTCATAAATTGAAGCGCAGGACGTTAAAACAAATATCATACATAAAGATAAATAAAGCAGCGCCTTTTTCATTGATTCCTCCAAAAACAACTTTTAATTAACAATTTACAAAGTACAATTAACAATTATGGCGTTTCACGAAAACTCCAACTTTGAACTTTGTTATTTGAAAATTGTTATTTGTCTTTAACAACTATTGTCACAATTTTATTCTTAACATATATAAACTTAACTATCTGTTTGCCGTTGAGCTGCTGGGCAATTTTTTCGTCGATTTCAGCTTGTTTTCTTACCTGCTCTTCACTGCTGTCAGCCGCGACAACTATTTTGCCTTTAAGTTTTCCGTTTATCTGCACCGGAATTTCAATTTCATTCTGCTTTATAAATTTTTCATCATACTCAGCCCACTGCGCAGACGAAATATAAGTATTATTCCCAAGCTTTTCCCAAATTTCTTCGCATAAATGCGGAGTAAACGGAGCCATAAGCAAAACAACTGTTTTATAAGAATCTTTGGAAATTCCGCCGTCATTTCCGTGAAATTTATATGCATATAAAGCGTTCACGAGTTCCATAACCGAAGATATCGCCGTATTAAACTGGAAATCCGCTTCTATGTCGCCGGTAACTTTTTTTATTGTCTGATGCGTTATTCTTAAAAGTTCTTCTTTGTCTTTATCTGACGCAGAATTTTCAGATTTAGAATTTACAATTTCGTAAAGTCTCCATATTCTGTTGATAAAACGCCAGCTGCCTTCAACGCCGTCGGAAGACCAGTCAAGCTGTTTCTGAGGCGGCGCGGCAAACAAAATAAAAAGCCTTGCTGTGTCTGCTCCGTATTTATCGACTATCTCGTCAGGACTTACGGTATTTCCTCTGGACTTTGACATAGCATATCCGCCAAGAGTCACCATACCTTGCGTTAAAAGATTTGTAAAAGGCTCACCGTCTCTAGTTAAACCCAAATCTCTCATAACCTTATACCAAAATCTTGAATATATCAAATGCATACAGGCGTGTTCTATTCCGCCGATATACTGATTTACGGGCATCCAATAATTTAATTCTTTGGTGTCAAAAGGTGCGTTATCGTTATGAGCGTCGCAGTATCTTGCGTAATACCATGAAGAATCTACAAAAGTATCCATAGTATCGGTTTCTCTTTTTGCGTCCATACCGCATTTCGGGCATTTTACATTTACAAAACTCTGGCTCGTTTTTAAAGGAGATTCTCCCTCTCCTGTAAACTCAACATCTTCGGGCAAAGTTACAGGTAAATCTTTCATAGAAACCGGAACAGTACCGCACATATTACAATGTATGAAAGGAATAGGCGTTCCCCAATATCTCTGACGGGAAATAAGCCAGTCTTTCAATTTAAAGTTTATGGTCTTTTTACCAAAACCCTGTTTCTCAACCCATTCGGAAACAACATTAAAAGCATCCGTTGATTTTATTCCGTCAAACTGCCCGGAATTTACAAGGACTCCTTCGTCTTCATAAGCCTTTTCCTGAACGTCAAACGGCGCTTCGCCTTTGATAACTTCAACAATCGGCACATTATGTTTTTTAGCGAAATCGTGATCTCTTTGGTCGTGCGCGGGCACAGCCATTATGGCGCCCGTACCGTAACCCGTTAAAACATAATCCGCTGTAAAAATAGGAATTAGATTTCCGTTAACCGGATTTACGGCCTTTATTCCCTGCAGACAAACGCCTGTTTTATCTTTGCCTTGCGAACGTTCTATATTTGATTTTGACGCTGTGGCTGTTATATATTTTTCAACTTCGGCATAATTTATTATTTGAGATTTTAACTCGTTTATTATAGAGTGTTCAGGAGCGACAACCATAAAAGTCGCACCAAAAAGAGTATCGGGACGGGTTGTAAAAACTTTTAAATTCTTTCCGGTTTTATTATCGACGGCTGCCAATTCAAAATCAACTTCCGCGCCAAAAGATTTACCTATCCAATTTCTTTGCATAGATAATACTTGCTCAGGCCAGCCGCTAAGTTCTTTATGCCCTTCAAGAAGTTCATCCGCATAATCGGTAATTTTTACAAACCACTGTTCAAGATCCCTGTGTTCAGTAGGATTTTTGCATCTCCAGCAAACGCCTTCTGAAACCTGCTCGTTTGCCAAAACAGTGTTGCAGGAATTACACCAGTTTACGGTCGCTTTTTTTCTGAAAACCAAACCTTTTTCCCACATCTTTATAAACAACCATTGATTCCATTTATAATATTCGGGATCGCATGTAGCAAGCTCTCTGTCCCAATCATAAGATATGCCTAAACCTTTAAGCTGTTCTCTCATACGGGCTATATTTTGTTTTGTCCATTTAGCGGGATGAGTTTTACCCTTAATAGCCGCGTTTTCAGCAGGAAGACCGAAAGCGTCCCAGCCCATAGGGTGAATTACGTTTTTGCCTTTCATTTTATGAAAACGCGCAAAAACATCGCCTATGCTGTAGTTTCTGACATGCCCCATATGGAGATTTCCAGAAGGATAAGGAAGCATAACAAGACAATAATACTTTTCTTTGCCGTCTTGAGGGACAGCCTTGAAAATTTTATCGTCCGCCCATTTTTTCTGCCATTTTTTTTCAACTTCCGAATAATTGTATTCTGACATTTCAACCTCATAGTGTCACCCTGAACTCGTTTCAGGGTCTGGTAGTTTATAGTTTTTAGACAAGATGCTGAAACAAGTTCAGCATGACATCCTTTAAACAATGCTGCATAAATCTTTATTTTTTTAACAAAACAAAATGCTCTAAGTTACCTTTAGGACCTTTTAATCCGGAATCCGCTTCCGAAATTATTTTAAAACCCAACCCTAAAGCAAAATTTTTAATTTTATCTATAGCCTTTTGCCTCAGTTTCTCGTCTCTTACCACGCCTTTTCTTATTTCAGACGGTTCAAGCTCAAACTGTGGCTTTATCATTGCTAAAACATAACCGTTTTCGCTAACGCTTTTGTAAGCCATCGGCAAAATCTTATCAAGCGATATAAACGAAACGTCTATTGTCGCGAAATCTATTTTATCTTTCAAAAGAACGTTATCAAAATATCTGAAATTTACGTTTTCTATGTTAATTACTCTAGGGTCCTGCCTTAACTTATAATGAAGCTGTCCCGTACCTACATCTACCGCGTAAACTTTGACCGCGCCTTTTTGAAGCATACAATCGGTAAAACCGCCGGTAGACGCGCCTATGTCAAGACATATAAAACGCGAAACATCTATATTTAACGCATTTAACGCCGATTCTAATTTTAACCCGCCACGGGAAACATAAGGATTTATATTTTTTATTTCTACTAAGTCTTCTTCTCCGGCTAGCGTTCCCGGCTTATAACAAACCTCTCCGTTGACAAAAACACTGCCGCCTATAATAAATGCCTGCGCTTTTGTACGCGTTTCAGCTAAACCTTTTTCAAACAGCATAACGTCTAAACGTTTTTTATCTTTCTTTTTTTCCATAAATCTTATTTATCTAACATTTTCAAAGCTGTCTTCGCGATATTTTCCGCGGTAAGACCGTATTTTTTTCTTAAAACTTTTAAACTTCCGTGTTCAATATATTTATCAGGAAGCCCTATACATTCGACAACAGCGCCGCTTCCGCACAACAAACTTTTAACGCTTTCGCCAAACCCGCCTATCAAGGCATTTTCCTCTACCGTAATAAAATTTTTGGTTTTTGAAAGCATTTCTTTTATTATTTCCTCGTCAAGAGGTTTCAAAAATCTCATATTCACTACAGACGCTTTAATATTTTTTTCCGCAAGTATTTCCGCGGCTTTAATACACGTTTCAACATGATTGCCTATCGCAAGCAAACATATATCTTTGCCTTCAGCAACAACTTTGGCTTTTCCTATCTGCAAAACAGACGGCGCCATATCAAGAGAAACTCCGCTGCCCGCGCCTCTTGGGTATCTTAAAGCGCAAGGTTTGTTTGAGTTCAAAGCTGTTTTAATCATATGCTGCAATTCATTTTCATCTGCGGGAGCCATAATAATCAAATTAGGCACAAAATTTAAAAACGAAAAATCAAAAGCGCCGTGATGCGTTCCGCCGTCTTCGCCTACAAGCCCGCCTCTGTCTAAAGCAAGCACAACCGGAAGATTTTGCAAAGCAACATCATGAATTATATTGTCCAAAGCTCTTTGCATAAAAGTTGAATATATAGCGCAAACCGGCTGCATTCCGTCGGCAGCCATTCCCGCGGCGAAAGTAACGGCATGCTCTTCGGCAATGCCCACGTCAAAATATCTTTCCGGAAAATCCTTCGCGAATTTATCAAGTCCGGTTCCTTCAGGCATAGCGGCTGTTATGGCTACAATTTTATCGTTAGCAGCTGCAAGTTTTACAAGAGTATCCGAAAAAACCTGCGTATAAGTCAGCTCTTTACTGCTAGGAGTTTTTCCGGTATTTATGTCAAATTTACCTATGCCGTGAAATTTTGTCGGATTTTCTTCTGCAGGCTCATAGCCTTTTCCTTTTTTGGTTATCAAGTGCAATAAGACTGGACCCTGCATATTTTTAATATTTGTAAGTATATTCGTAAGATTTGATATATCATGGCCTTGAACGGGTCCAATATAAGTAAAACCCATTTCTTCAAAAAGCATTCCGGGAAAAAGCATTACTTTTACCCTTTTTATAAGTTTGCCGAAACTGTTAAAACGGCTTACCGTTTTCATGATTTTCTGTTCGGCTTTTTTAACCATTCCGCCTGTTAAAAGTTTCGCGAAGTAACCCGCGATTGCCCCGACTTTCTGGGATATAAACATTTCATTATCGTTTAAAATAACAAGCATATCTTTTTTCAAATGCCCCGCGTTTTGAAGCCCCTCAAAAGCAAGTCCTCCGGTCATGGAACCGTCGCCAATCACGGCGACAACTTTGTAATCTTCTTTTTTTATATCTCTTGCAGCCGCAAAACCTAAAGCCGCTGAAATTGACGTTGACGAATGACCGACGCCAAAAGCATCGTGCTCGGATTCGGAACGCTTAGGAAATCCGCTTATGCCGTTATGGGTTCTTAAAGTTTCAAACTTATCTCTGCGGCCGGTCAAAATTTTATGAGCGTATGCCTGATGACCAACATCCCAAATTATTTTATCTGCCGGAGAATTATAAACATAATGAAGAGCAACGGTTAAATCAACCGCGCCAAGACTTGAAGCAAGATGTCCGCCGGTTTTTGAAACGGTTTCTATTATTTTTTTTCTTATATCCGAAGCGACTTTAGGCAAATCTTCTTTTTTGATTTTCTTTAAATCGCCCGGATTGTTTATTTTTTCTAAAATGTTCAACGTTTACTCCCGCGTATTATGTCACCCTGAACTTGTTTCAGGGTCTTACAGCTAAACGACTAGATTCCGAAACAAGTTCGGAATGACACGGCATACTTTCTGCCATTTTAGTATTTTCTTTCCGTCATATAATCGGCTAAAGCAATTAATTTTTCGGCTTTGCTGCCAAATATTTTTAAAGCATTCTTAGCTTTTTTAACATACAAAGCGGCATTTTTTTCTGCCTGCTCTTTTCCAAAAAGCGAAAGTTCCGTAAGCTTATCGTTATCTTTATCGCTTCCTTTTTTACCAAGAAGTTTTTTATCAGCGTAAACGTCTAAAATATCATCGGCTATCTGAAACGCTATTCCGGCATTAGTTCCGTATATTTCGAGAGCCTTAACGCTTTTGTCATCCGCGCCGGCTAAAACCGCGCCCATTTTTAAACTTGCCGTAAGCAAAGCTGCTGTTTTTGTTATTTGTATAAATCTAAGTTTTTTTGAAAGAAAAGCTTTATCTTTTTTATTCCACTTTCCGGCAAAAATCGTATCTTCCGCTTGTCCAGCAATCATACCTTTAAAACCGGCATACGTTGAAAGAATTGAAACGGCTTTACTTATATTTTTACCTTCCGCTGATGATTTCGTTATAAGGTTAAAAGCTTCGGTAAGCAAAGCGTCGCCGCACAAAATCGCCGCAGCTTCACCAAACTTTTTATGGCTTGTAGGTTTGCCTCTTCTTAAATCGTCATTATCCATCGCCGGCAAATCGTCATGCACTAAAGAATATGTATGAATATACTCAACCGCACACGCGGCCGGCATAACTTTTTCCGCCTTAACTCCGAACAATTCCGCCGCTAACATAACAAAAATTGGTCTGAGTCTTTTTCCGCCGGCAAGCAGACTGTAACGCATTGCCTGCGAGATTATGGAATTGTCTTTTGGGAGAGATTTCTTTAAGGCATTATTTACGATTTTTTCCTGCTTTGAAAGATAAGATTTTAAATCCAATTTGAACTCCGTTTAAGAAGATGAGAGGATGAGAAGGTGAGAGGGTGAGCAACAACTTGCTGTTTGTTGTTTCTCAACATCCCATCATCTCATCATCCTATCTTCTGTTTTTCTCCGTCAACTAATATTTCAATTTTCTTTTTTGTTTCGTTAAGTTTAGCGGAACAAAACTTTACAAGTTCCGCGCCTTCGGAAAATAAAGCAAGAGCTTTATCTAAATCAGGCTCGGCATTTTCCATTTTATCAACTATTTCTTCAAGACGTTTTAACGCAGTTTCAAAAGACGCTTGTTTTTTAGCCATTGTTTATTACCTCTACGCCTGCCTCAAAATTTCCTTCGGCAAGCCGGACATTAACCTTATCTCCTGCTTTTAACGTTTTGGAATCTTTTACTATTTTTCCGGCTTGGTTTTTAACTACCGCAAAACCTCTTTTTAAAACGGAAAGCGGAGAAACCAAATCCAATTTATGCGAAAGATTAGCCATTGCGGAACTTTTTAAATTAACCGTATTTTTAATTAAGAGACGAAGTCTCTCGCCAATTTCTTCAATATGGCTTATTTTGTCTTCATAAATAAGATGCGGTTTTTGCAAAGCTCTTGAAGATGAAAGAATTTCCAATTTCTTTTTGTTATCTTCAAAAATAAAATTCATACCGTCAAACAGCGCGGCGCTCATATCCTTGAGCCGCTTTTTTAATTCGCTTTTTGCCCGGACAGCCATTTCGGCTGCCGCAGACGGAGTCGGAGCGCGCATATCCGCGACAAAATCAGCTATCGTATAATCCGTTTCGTGACCTACGCAGGATATAACCGGAATTTCAGAATCAAAAATGGCTCTTGCCACAGGTTCCGTATTAAACGCCCACAAATCTTCTATTGAACCGCCGCCGCGTCCTACAAGCAAAACATCCAAATCTTTATAATTCTTATTCAAATACCTTAAAGCTTGAGGTATTTCTTTTTCAGCTTCTTTTCCCTGAACCCTTACGGGATATATAAGCGCCTCAACATTCGCGTTTAAATTGTCTAAAACTTTTAAAATATCGTGTAACGCCGCGCCATCGCGAGAAGTAACAATTCCGATTTTATTTACAAGTTCAGGAATTTCTTTTTTGACAAAATCATCAAAAAGACCTTCGTCTTCAAGTTTCTTTTTAAGTTTTTCAAAAGCAGCAGCCAAATCGCCGTGCCCGAAATTTTCTATAGAATTAATTATAATCTGATAATCGCCGCGTTTAGGATAAGAACTTACCCGACCGGAAACCAAAACTTCCATTCCGTCTTCAGGCTCAAAAGTCAAATTGTCCGCCGCGTTAAACATTACGGCTCTTATCTGCGCGTCTTCGTCTTTTAAACTAAAATATGCATGTCCCGAACCGTAAAGCTTATAATTTGAAATCTCTCCGCGAAGCCACACAGACGGATACGAACCTTCCAAAACTAATTTAATTTCATTGCTTATCTGAGAGACAGTGTATATAAGTCTGCCGTCGTCTTTTTCGCCGCCGCTAAAATCAAATTCAAGTTCTTTTGACACAATAACTCCGTTAAAGAAGATGAGAGGGTGGGAAGGCGAGATGTTGGGCAACGACACTACTCCCTTGTTGTTTCTCAACATCCCATCATCTCAACTTCTCATCATCTGTTTTACTTCGCTATGTCCTGAGCTCTTGTTTCTCTTATTACGGTTATTTTTATCTGACCGGGATATTCAAGTTCCTGTTCCACTTTTTTAGCTATATCGTGCGCCAAAACCTGCGCCTGCTTATCGTCAACATCTTCAGGCTCCACAAGAATACGCACTTCTCTGCCGGCTTGTATCGCATAAGCCATTGAAACGCCTTTAAATTCTTTTGCGACTTTTTCGAGTTTTTCAAGTCTCTTGAGATAATGCTCGACAGACTCTCTTCTCGCGCCGGGTCTTGCGGCGGAAATCGCGTCGGCAGCGGCTATTACAAACGCTTCCGCGCTGTTAGGCGTTTCAAAGCCTTCATGATGCGAAAGAATCGCATTTATCATTTTCGGCGATTCGCCGTACTTTTTAGCGACATCTGCGGAAATTTGATGATGTGTGCCTTCCACTTCGTGGTCAACGGCTTTGCCTATATCATGAAGCAAAGCGGCTTTTTTGCAAAACATAACGTCAAGACCAAGCTCGCCGGCTATAGCGCCCGCAAGCCATGTAACTTCCAGCGTATGCTGCAGCTGGTTTTGACCGTATGAAGTTCTGTATTTCAATTTGCCGAGCAGCTTGATAATTTCAGGATGAAGACCCGGAATGCCCGCGTCAATCGCCGCTTGCTCTCCGATTTCTTTAATATGCGTTTCCATTTCTTTTTTTACTTTTTCAACAACTTCTTCAATTCTAGCCGGATGAATTCTTCCGTCAGCTATAAGCCTTTCTAAAGCAATTTTCGCAATTTGTCTTCTTACGCCGTCAAAAGCGGAAACCGTTATGGCTTCGGGCGTATCGTCAACTATCAAATCAACTCCCGTTGCCTGTTCAAAAGCTCTTATATTTCTGCCTTCTCTGCCGATTACCCTGCCTTTTATCTCGTCATTGGGAATCTGAACGGTAGAAGTAGTAATGTCCGCCGTATGGTCTGCCGCAATACGCTGAATAGCCACGGAAATAATTTCCTTGGATTTTCTGTCCGCGTTATCGCGCGCTTCCTGTTCGATCCTTTGAGCCAAAACTGCGGCGTCCTGCTTTGCTTCTTCTTCCATCGCGCTAACAAGCTCTTTCTTTGCTTCTTCGCGCGTCAATCCTGAAATTCTTTCAAGAGTTTTTCTCTGGTCTTCTTTAAGTTTTTCGGCTTCATCAAACTTCACTTTAAGACTTATTTCTTTATCGGCTACGGCTTTTTCTTTAGCAACTAAATTTTTCTCTTTTTGATCCAAAGTATCAAATTTGCGTTCTAAATTTTCTTCGCGCTGATTAAGCCTGTTTTCGGTATTTTGAGCGGACTGCTTCTTTTCTTTTATTTCCAGCTCAAACTCTTTTCTTTCTTTATCTACTATAAGCTTTGCGTCAAGCATAGCTTCTTTCGATTTTGTTTCTGCCATCATTTTCGCTTCTTTGATAATTCTTTCTGAGATCTGCTCCGTTGACTTTGCATTTATTTTCGCATATACCAAACGCAAAACATATCCTATTACAAAGGCAACAACAGCGGTTATAAGCACTATCGCGATCATTTGTTCCATTTCTCCGCTCCCTTTTTTAACTACAATTACGAATTACAAATTCAAAATTACGAATCAACTGCAAACAACAATATTTTTTGCCTTGTCTTTAATTCGTCATTCGTAATTTGTAATTTTCAGTTTTTAATTGTTTCTACAATTCTTTTTTCCGTCACAATCATACCTACCGGCAGGTCATATTTCCCCGCGGGCAGCTTGTCCGTCACCTGAAAATCATAAGCAATTCCTATAGTTTTTTCCAAAGGAACGCCTTTAAGCCATCTGTCAAAATAACCTTTTCCGTAACCCGTTCTGAAACCTTTTTCGTCAAAAGCAATTCCCGGTACAAAAATTAAATCAATATCGTCTTTATTGACTAAATCTTCGGCATTTATTTCGGGCTGCCTTATTCCGTAAACAGACTGATAAGCTTCTTCAATTCTTGCTATCTTTACAGCTTCCATTTTACCGTCGCCCGGATTTGCTATGGCCGGAACAACAACGGTCTTTCCGTCTTCAATAGCCGACGCAATCATAGCGTCGGTTACAACTTCCGAACCGTAAGAAAGATAAAACATTACAGTTTCCGCTTTTTCATAAACGGGAAGTTTAACTATTTTTGAAAAAATAACGTTGCTGTAAGCAGCCGCCAGAATAGGATCTATTCTGTTTCTTAAATTCAAAAACTCAAACCTTACTTTTCTTTTTTCTGATTCCAAAGAGTCTTTCACGAATTTTCCCCTCGTAACCTTCTCCCGAAGGATTGTATAATTCCACGGGATCGGTCCAGTAATCCTGCTCTACGTAATGTCCGTCATAGTCATGCGGGTATTTATACCCCTTTCCGTGTCCCAGCTCTTTTCCGTCAAGGTTCGAATCTTTCAAATGGTTTGGAACGTTTCTGGCTTTACCGTTTTTAACTTCCGCCAGAGCGTTTTCCACAGCCAGATAAGACGCGTTTGATTTCGGAGCCGTAGCCACATAAACCGCAGCTTGTGCCAAAATTATTCTTGCTTCAGGCATGCCGACAAATTCTACGGCATGCAATGCTGAAACAGCAACTGTTAAAGCCCGCGGGTCTGCCATGCCTACATCTTCCGCCGCGCAAATTATTATTCTTCTCGCGATAAAACGAGGGTCTTCCCCCGCCGCAAGCATTTTCGCCATCCAGTAAACCGCTGCATCGGGGTCTGTGCCCCTCATGGATTTAATGAACGCGGAAATGTGGTCATAATGAGCATCGCCGGAACGGTCGTATAAAACCGCCCTTTTCTGCATGGATTCCTGCGCTACGGCAATATCAAAAACTCTTATGCCTTTCTCATTCATTTTAGTGGAAAGAACGCCTATTTCAAGAGCGTTAAGAAGTTTTCTCGCATCGCCGCCGGCGTTTAATACTAAATGTTCCTTCGCCTGCGCTGACATTTCTAATTTGAATTTCCCTAAACCGTTTTCTTTGTCAGTCAAAGCGGTATCGAGAATTTTTAAAAGAGCATCTTTAGACAAAAATTGAAACTCAAAAACTATACTTCTTGAAATTATTGCAGCGTTGATATAAAAAAACGGATTTTCCGTAGTAATTCCTATCAGCGTTATAGTTCCCCTTTCAACATCCGGCAGCAGAGCGTCCTGCTGCGAACGGTTGAAATGGTGTATTTCGTCAAGCATAAGAATCGTTTTCTTGCCTGACATTTCAAGCCTGGCTTTAGCCTGGCTTATAATATTTCTTATGTCTGCTATACCTATCGTTACCGCGTTTGCTTCTGCAAAATAAGATTTTGTTTTTGAAGCGATAATTCTTGCAAGAGCGCTTTTTCCCGTACCCGGAGGACCAAAAAATATAACGGAACCTAAATTATCAGCTTCAATAGAACGCCGCAAAAGTTTACCGTCGCCGACAATATTATCCTGACCCATAAAATCTTCAAAATCTTTAGGAGCCATTCTGGCGGCTAAAGGCTTATTTTTACCTGTCGCGGCATTGGTTAGAAAATCTGTTTGGGACATATCAAACACCGTTATAACTAAAGTTTGAAAAGTGAAGAGTGGAAAGTGAAGATAACAACAAACATCCTTTATCTAAACTCTTCAATCTTAAATCTCCAATCTGCCTTAAATAAAAACCCCGCAGCACCGTGCGCCTCAAGCGGTTTAAAGCCCATTTTTTAAGTGAGATACAGTGGCATGTGCCCGCGAGCATACACTCGACTGCTGTTCTCCTGAATAGACTTGTAGGATTAAACACGCTTAAAACAATCACCAACGCTGCAGGGAAAATATAGTAAATATTTCAGTTTAAATAATCAGCTTCGTCAAGATGCTTAATGAGTTTTTTAATCTCTTTATCATACTTATCTGAAATATTACCCTGTAAATTTTCTAATCTGATCAGTTTTTTGGTGATCTCTACAATCGTTAAAATCGCCGTTTTCCAGCTATCTACAACTTCCGGATTATCTTTTTTTACTTTCTGCCATTCTTCGTTTATGCGGCTTTCTATAATGCTGAAACTTAAATCATCCATTTCTTCAAGATTCAAAGATACGGGCAGCCCCATAATTCTTGTATTAATTTTATTATCCATTTTAAGACGCCTTTGCCGTATCAATTTTTTTTAAGATTCTTTCAATTTTCACTATGGCGTTTTCGGCATTTTTTTCAAATTGGGCAAATTCACCCATCTTTTGCGCGTATTTTTTATGTTCCTGCTTATAAAAATCAAGAGTTTTATGTAGAGAGTCTATTTCGGCGTTAAGCTTCATGTTCTCTAAATTGAGTTTTTTTATACTTTCAGCCGCTTTTTTTATTTTTGCGGTTAAAATGTCCAAATTTTCCATGCTCATATTTTATAATTTGCTGATATAAATGTCAAAGCTATTTTTTTATTTTATTTGGTTTGAATTACAGATATTTTTTGGGAAAGATATTGTCTTGACCTAAAATCGCTGATTTATCAAGGCTTTTTTTGAATTTCGCCATCTCTTTAAAGCCTTCTTCGCCAACCATTTTTTCAAGAAATATATGTTTGAGTTTGCCTATCCCGTGTTCCGCGGAAACTGTTCCGCCAAGTTCCACCGCTTTTTGGGCGATTCTGGCGTACATTTCTTTTGTTTTTTTATACTCATCCTCATTTGACGCTATAATATTGGCATGAAGATGATTTTCCCCTATATGACCAAAAGTCAGATTAAACAATCCCGATTCTTTAAATTCTTTATCGCAAAAATCAACTATTTCAGTAAGCTTGCCTTCAGGAACTGCAAAATCCGTACCGACTTTCGGAATTTTATTCTTTTTCACACGTTCATTTACTCTTTCGGGAATTCTATGCCTGAAAAGGCGGAATTCTTCCTGCTCTGCCATATTGGAAGCAAACCATACTTTGTCCGTATCTATACCGCTTTGTTCTATAATGTCAACCCATTTTTCCATTAAAATATCAAAATTGTAATAGTAAACGTCTTGTTCAAACATAATCCCCGCTTCAACGTTTTCAGGAATAACAGGGTAATCATCGCGTATCAAAAGCAGCGCGTTTTTATCAAAATACTCCAAGGACATTGCGCTAATTGAATTTTTGTCATTTTCGGCTTTAGATTTTTTAGAAGCTTCTTTAACACTTTGTACAAAGTTATAAGCCGCATCGCGTGAAGTAAAAAATATTATTCCTCCGAAAACTTCTTTAAAATGAGGTATCAAACGGAGTTTTGCTTCAACGGTTACGCCCAAAGTACCGTCCGAACCTATAAAAATGTCTATTAAATCGGCATTAGGATAATTGTAATATCCTGCCGCGTTTTTTATTACAGGAAGTTTATATTCAGGCAAAGTTATTGTTTTTTTTCCGGTACTTGTTTCAAAATTTATAATGCCTGCGGCATCCGCAAAATTCTTTCCGCGCTCAATCAAAACAGAACTTCCGTCAGCAAGAACTATTTTTAAAGACTGAACATAATCTCTGGTAACGCCGAATTTAAAACCTCTGCCGCCGGAAGCATTGGTGGAAATATTTCCGCCGATAGAAGCATTTTTCTCAGTCGGGTCGGGTGGATACATCCAGCCTTTGCCGAAAGCCTTATCTTTTATGTCTTGTATTCTTGCTCCGGACTGAACGGTTATATAAGCAGTGTTATCGTCAACTTTTTCAATATCGCCGATTTTATTCAGCTTCTCCAAAGACAAAACCGTGCCGCCGAAAGCAAGTCCTGAAGCTGTGTTTCCGGTTAACGCGCCGGCTATGGTAACAGGAATTTTTTTTTCGGACATTTCGGCTAAAAATGCAACGACATCCTGTTCATTTTCGGCAATAGCCGCAAAGTCGGCATAAGAACCTCTTAAGCCTGAATTGTCTTCAAAATAATTTTGAATGGTATCTTTGTCTTTTTTGATTATCATTTGTATTTATAAATCTGGCAATTAGAATTATCACTCAATGTCTTGTATTGTCATGTTGAGCGAAGCAACATAGTTGCGAAGTCGAAACATCTAGACCCTTCGGCTTCGCTCAGGGTGACAAAAATAAATAATTTTTGTCATTTTATTTTATTAAACCGCGCGTCAACGCCGTCAGTCATTCCCTCTACCACTAAACCGTTTACGCTGGATTGTTCAAGCACCCTGAAAACAAACATCGGTCTTTTAAATCTCCACCCGGGAATGCCGCCTCCGTCAAAACTATGATTATTAAAATGCTTCAAGGTAATCCATGTTTTCATAGAACCCGCGCTAAACATCAGTTTCCCGCCTTCAAGCGTAACTTCCGCGGTTCCGTATAAAACATTATGATATTTTCCGACATACTTTTTTAAATCCATATGAGGGACAATAACTTCCGGAGGAGCTACGGCATTTCTGCGGTTTGCGTTTTTCTGCGCTTCTTTAAGTTTTAATGAACTCCAGTTTACTTCAGGCTTTTCAAAATATTCATCGTATAATTTACGGGAAAGAGAATCCGCCATTTTGCCGTTGGGAAGATTCATCAACACTACAATGCCGATCTTTCCTTTTCTAACAAAAGAAACAAATGCGCCTTGCCCGTCGGTAACTCCGGCGTGCCAGGAAATATTTTCAGGATAATATTCCGCGTACCGCCAGCCAAGACCATAATAATTTCTTTTCGTTTTATCGTAAACATCATAATCTATAAAAGTTTTAGGTTCAAACAGTCTGTTAAAATTAGCATTTGAAACAAGTTTTTTATTGCCGTATCTTCCGTTATTCATAACAAATACCAGCCATTTTGCCATATCGTCAATATTGGAATTTATTCCGCCGGCCGGCGCAAAATTATATGGCCACTGATTGTAAGGCAGGGAATCGGAAATAGCCGTGAGTTTCCCGCCGGAATAATAATGCCCAATTGCCCTGTCATTTGATTTTAAATAGCTTTTGTAGTCCATTGAAGAACTTTTCATGCCGAGAGGCTTAAAAATATATTCTCTTACATTGGCTTCCCACGATTTTCCCGTAGCTTTTTTTATAACTTCACCCATAACAAGATATGTGTTATTCTGATAACTGTATTGTTTGCCCAAAGTACCCTTAATCTGAATATATCTCATGGTTTCTATTACGTTTTTTTTATCATAATCAAAAAGCATCATTAAATGCTGGGAATAAGGAGGAAGAGGCAGGTTTTGCGCGAGAAGATCTTCTATTGTAACACTGTCACTGATTTCTTTGTTGTGCAGCCTGAAATCAGGAAGGTATTTTATGACTTTATCATCCCATTTTAGATAGCCTTTATCTACTAAAATAGCGGTCAAAACCGCCGTAAAAGATTTTGTACAGGAAGCTATCTGGAAAATTGTTTTATTGGTAACTTTCGCGTCCTTTCTTACTTCTTTTACTCCGAAAGACCTTTTATAAACTATTTGATCTCCGACAACCATGCAAACCGACATTCCGGGAATGTTCCATTCTTTCTGGAGTTTGCGCGCATGAGCGTCAAAACTTTGAACAAGTCTTTTTATATCGGCATCCTGAATTTCAGCCGGCGAAATACTCTGGGCAAAAACCAAATTCGAAAAAATAAATATGGATATTAAATAAGATAAAAATTTTCTCATAGGTCTATTATAGCAAAAAAGAGAGTTTTGATTTTTTTGCGGATTGTCTGTCTTTGTCGTCATTGCGAGCGAAGCGCGGCAATCCACGTTACTTTAAAATGGATTGCTTCGTCAAGACTATGTCTTTCCTCGCAATGACAAATGAGGATAATACATCATGGAATAACTGCATTCTAAGAGTTAGAAAAGTAAATCTTTTTTATTGTTTTCTAAAAACAAACCGTTCGTCCGACATTTGTCCAAGCCAAAATTTTTTTATTTCTTTTGAAGCGTCCAGCCTGCTGTTTCCCCAATTATAGTTTGCAAACATCGGCAGCTTATTCCAGTCGGTATTTATATAACACAATGCTTTAACATCATACTTTTCTATAAATCTGAAAAGTTTTTCATACCATTCAAATTTTCTTTCTGGTTTCAAATAGGAGCCTAACATTGGGGCGCATTCCGCAATCATCAGCGGCTTATTATGCTTTTGCGAAAATTTTAACATCGGAATCCATTGCGGACTTTCAAAATAAGAAATCGCGCACCAGTCTACATATTCATCGCCGGGATACCATGCTTCTATTCCGCGCGGATTCATAGACGCGTAAGAATGCCAGACATACGAAACATTTTTAACTTCAAGTTCATCAAATTTATCAACTATTATTTTATAGGCTTTTATATATAACTCCGGTTCATAGCCGTTTGCCGGATAATCAAACTCATAGCCTATTCTTAAAAATATGGGAATGCCTGCTTTTTTAATCCAATCCGCGAATTTTATTATATTTTCATTAAAATCACCGTCAATAACCGCTTGTAAATCTCCGACTAAATACAGTCCGATCTGCAGCGCGGCGCCCGGATATTTTTTTAAAATGTGTCTTCCGCTTGTTTTGCCCGCGCCAAAATCGACATCTTTCTCAAGACCGTCTAAAGTGCTCAATGGCGTATAAATCATAAACCCGAAAGGAACTCTCTTATTTATTTTGACAAAACTGTCACTGTCGGCATTATTCTGTCCGCCAAAAATATACGTTTTGCCGGCCGGAGGAATAAATCTTCCGGTCAGCTCAATATCTCTTGCGGAAACTACACTTATAAATAATAACAAAGCTAAAAAGCTACAAAATATTTTTATATTCATTTCTATCCCCTATGTTATTGTAATAGCAAAACAGAATTATATTTGTCAATTGTGAAAAATATGCAAAAACTCGCAAAACACGTTGATTTTTGATAATAAAGTGTTATAATATCTGCAGGATTTTATATATTTATAGTAACGCTTAAAAAAGGGTTTAAAATGTTGAAAAAATTTATTGCCTTTTTTGTTTCTTTTTGTTTTATTATTTCTTCTCTGCCCGGAGAAGTATTTTCATCGCAAACAACCGGCGCTGCGCCGTCCGTTCATAATAACAAAAGCATATCTCTTGTCCCGCAGGATATGGCAAATGTAATGTGCGATTTTTACTTTGGCAGCGATAACACCATAATAAATATCCAAGATTTACATTCCGATTATTCAACCCAAAAAAATATCGCCGATATCATAGATTATCTTAATGAAAATCATGAAATAAGCTCCATATACCTTGAAGGCGCTTACGGCGCAATTAATATGAACTGGCTAAAAGAAGAAACTGATTCAGTCTTACGCGAAGCCATTGCGAAAAGACTGCTTAAAGACGGTAAAATCAGCGGCGCGGAATATTTTTTAATCAATAATACAAAAACCTCTATAAAATTTGAAGGAATAGAAAATGAAGCCGTTTACCTTGAAAACTTTAAAATTTTAGGTCAAATGTTCGACAAAGAAGCGGAAAACACGGAGCTTATTAATTATATACAAAACCATCTTTCAAAATTAACACAAACGCGATTTAGCGCTAAAAATAAAAGCTTATACAAACTTAAACAAAAATATAAACTAGGAAAAATAAGCGAGAAACGGTATTATTCGGCTTTGGAAAAAGCCGCAAAAAAAAGCGATATACCGTATTTTAATTACAGATATATATCGCAATATAATTCTACCGTTAAATCTTTAGATAAAATAAACGGTAAAAAATTAAGCAAGGAGTTAAAAACCATATCTGACGATTTAAAAAACGATATCCCTTACAAAGAATACAGACAAATATCGGAGCTTGCGCAAAATCACCCGCTGGAATATATAAAAAAAATAAGTTCTTATTTATCTGACAGCGGCAAATCCGGTAAATACCCTAATATTAAAAACTATACTTTATTTTTAACCGCATTGGATTCTTTTGATTATAGATCCCTTTTAATACAGGAAGATTATTTATCCCGCGAACTATTATACGCAAACGCGCGGACAAAAAATGAAGAAGACTTAATATTTACCGAAAATTACACGTCTAAATTGTTAAATATGCTTACCAACAAGCTTCTTTCTGAAGATTATGTCTATATGACAGAATCAGACAATTTTGCAAAATATTCCATATTGCTTGAAAATTATATTCCCGCCGCTTATATAAATGATATTAAAATACAATTCTCCATAGCGTCCAAATTCTACGAAAATAATCTTTTAAGAAACAATTACTTTCTTTCTAACGCTTTAGGCGCTCCTGTAACAACTATAAACCCATCCGGCGCAAGGCAATCGTTAGCTTTAAAAAATTCATTTGATTTAAGTCTTGCCGATATGCTTAAAACAACTAATGCCAAGATTGATATACTTGTTTCCGGCGGATTCCATTTGCAGGGAATGCAAGACTTAATGAATGTAAATTCCGTTAACTATGCCATAGTAATGCCTGCTGTAACCTCTTTTGACACAAAACAAACTGAAATTTTATTTAAAAGAGATTTTCATATAAAAAAAGAGATAATGCGAAACGCTTACAAGGTATTTGTTACAGGCAGTATTTTTAATATTGAATGGCAGGATCCTTTAAAAGTAATATTCTCTAACTTTTTAAATTTTTCGTTATTAGATGAGATATGGAAACATACGGGCGATAAAAATGATTACATTACCGATACGCTTAACAATTATCTTTCCAAAATACTTTCTGACAAAAAAATCAGCCAAACCGCCAAAATAACAAAACTTCACAAACAGGATGAGAATACTTTTGTCGCGGAAGTTCTTATAGGCAATAAAGAAACAAGAGAAGTTATAATAAGCGCTAATGAAGGCAGCGTAATTACTTCATCCGCGGATGCCGGCGCGAAAAAGAAAACCTCAAAAAGTTCAACATTCGGAACAATCTTCAAAACTACGCTCATGCTTTTAACGCTCGGCATAACCGGCGTAGGCGGCGCAGGAATCAGCTCCGGAAAAACGACAAAAAAAACAGCCCCTAAAGAAAAAAACAATATAGACGAAAATGCCAGAATAGTTATAAACGGTCAAAGCATAGAAGGTAAAGAAGCCATGCTTTCAAACTCGCAAGTCACATTTGTAAATTCGTCAATCTCACAAACAGAATATATAGGAATTCAAACTCCGGAAGAAAATAGAATAATATTTAAAAATATAAATACCGCGGAACATGGCAGCATGGGTATACAAATTGAAGACAAGGGAATATTTGAAATAACTTATGAAAACGGCCTATTTAAAGTTTACAAATACATAAAAGAAATTACCGGTCAGGAACCGGAAAAAGCGCTTGTTTACGCCGGCAAAAAAACTAATATAACCATTTACGCCAGTGATGAAAAATTTAACAGAATTAATGATATTGACAATAAATATCTCTGCGTCATAGATACAATTAATCCGAAAAAATTTATCGCGGCGCGCGATTCATGGAGCGATGGCGGCGCGTCAGGATCGGTAGATAACATTTACAACAGATACGTTCCCGAAGACCATTATACTTTCGTATCAAAAGAGACTGCATCCGGTATTTTTAAAGAGGATTACTCGATAGATTACGGAAAATTGTTTGCCACAATAAATATTAACAAAATAAAGGAACAAGAAGGGCTTATACTTGACCTTACCAACCTTGATAAAACTAAATATAATATTGACGAACTTGTAAGCTTTTTTATAAATACCGTAGGCGTTGAAAATATTACAATAACCCATACCCCTCTAAACTCCGAAGGGAAACCGGTGCCCGAATATATAAATACAGATAAGAGTATAATACGCTATCCGATATCGCAAATAGAACTAGCAAAACCGGTAAAAAGTGAAGAAGAAAATGAATATTTGAAATATCTTCCCGGCTTTGAAAGAGACGTAACAATGTTTATATGGCCGGTAGAATCGGCAAAGCTGACTTATGATCCGAGCAGCATAGGAGACGCTCACCCGGAAGACGCGAAGTTTGAACTGGCCTATGAACCGTTTACAAAATTTATAGAATCGGCAAAAAATTATAAAGCAGAAAAAGAAAAAAAATACGGCGTCGATGTTATATTTTTCATCCCCGCATATATGACCTTTGCTTTTCAAAGTTATTATAAAGACAAGATCGCAAACAAAGATTACGCGCAAACGGATACAAATTTTAAGGGCGGAGACTGGGGACATAATCAGACGCTTAGCATTATAAAAATAGACGGCATGACTTTTGCTTTCTATCCTGAAGGAAACAGAGGCCATAATGAAAACGCGTATCTTGAAAGTTTAACAAATGTATATCACCAGGCAAGAAAAGCTTTCGATAACTTTCTTGACAACACAAAATTGCCTTGGAGAGACGCCTCAATAAAATATTTTTACCACGATAAAGAATATACGCAGGAAAATTTGAACATCGATGAATTATTGATAAATGCGAATCCGTCGATAAAAAAAGGGTTTGTAGCTTATATTTTTTACGAACTTCAAAGAGTTCTTACTGATATTTACAACAGCAGCAGTATTTTGACGGACGCATTAAGAAGACCCATTTCGCGTATGTATATGAAAGGAAACTGGGTTATGGTTTATAGAGAACAAAATTATGACATTGATTTTTTAAGAGATTATTTTAAAGTCATCAGAAGGCACGGATTTGAAGCTTCTTTGATATTACCTACAAGAGATAAAAATTTAATATCGGAAAATAACAGCACATTGGTAAGAACCTGCTTTGTATCAGGAAATAAGGCGGCAAGAATATACAAACAGCAAATTGACGGCAAACATTCCGTTTATTTTATAGACGTATCCGATTTTCCTCAAGACTATGACGGCTTATGGCTGCCGGAAGTATTAAAAGAAATTAAACCTTTTCTTACAAAATATTCAAACAATATTATAGAATTTAAAGGAACGCCGGCTATACCAAAATCCAAAGTTAATACTGTATTTGAAGATTCGTATAAATCCGTGGTAACAATGTCTGAAAATTCTTCACAGGAAGACAAAGAAACAGTCACGGAAATGGGCTTCCCTTTCATTTTACAGCAAAGCTCTATTGCCGACAGAGCAAATCCTAAAGAACTAAAATATCCCCACGTGGCGGCTTCCGTTGTACATACGTCAAATGTCGTAAGAGTAGTAAAAGCCTTAAAGCGAAAATCTTTTTTAGGACTATTCACTGACCAAAAAGCGTCTATTGTCGGTGTTAAAATAGCTTCGGATGAACATATATTCAACAGTCTCAAAGAAGAATCGGAGTTTATATCCATAATGACAGATATCGGCGTAGACTTTGTCAATGTAGTTATAAGGGATAATAATTTAGATTTAAAAGTATTAAGCAGAGATACTACCGTAAAAGAAAATTTAAAAAAATTAGCCGCGGATTTACGCAAAATCGACAAGAAAATACTTTTTGAATACACTTTCACCCGAATAGACGAACATTTTGACGATTTCTTAGATAAATTCGAAACGGAACAAAAAGAAATAGGCTACGCCGGCGTAAAATTTGATCTTTTTGACTGCAATGAAAAAGACATTGAAAAATTTATAAAAGATATGCGGTCCTACACTTCGAGAAAACCCGATCTCGCGTGTGAAATGTCGGTTTACGTGTCGGAAAAAATGTGGAATAAATTCGGACATACTTTTTTAACGCTTGGAATAACAAGAATTTTATCCAGTAAGGAAGAACTTATGGATAACGATTACGCGTTAAACAGTTTCAACTCGCATTATGAGATATCCGTTTACAAAAACCAGCATGAATATGAAAGAAAAATCCAGCATATGATTCACGTTATCAATAATATTTATTATAGAGCTAAAAACCCGGACGGCTCTTTAAATTACGGCGAAATTCCGAACAGCACCATAAGAAATATAATAGAGAAATGGGAAAGTTCGAACCAGCCGCTTGAAACTATTTTAAAAGAACATACGGATACAGTCATGATGGAAGACCGCTTGTTAAACATAATGAATAAAGTCCTTAATTCCAGAGAGATAACCAGAGTTACATTTCCGATAAATCTTGTTTATTCACAGCCTCTTAAAGATACTGAAAGAGAAGGTCTTGATTACAATATGAACGTTATCAATTCCATGGTCAGTTTTATGAGATATATGAAAGAAACCAAAGGTATTGTAGAGCGCAAATATTTCGCCTATAAATTTGCAAGAATGCAAAAAATAAAAGTCATAGAGACAGAAGAAGAAGCAAATAAAATAGCCGATATTCTTAGAAAGTCAGGGACATCGGGAATAACATATATAAAGGATAACCATCCTTATTTCTTTGATTTCGTGGTAGAATCTAAAAGGACTTTGCATTCCATGTCAAGATCATTCCTTCTGGGACTATATACGGAATATATTAAGAACAAATACCTGGAAGGAGCATACGGAGATAAAATTTATATATTAGATAAAAAAGATTATTACGATAATCTTACCGGCAAAAAACAGGATTTATTCGACAGGTTTATGGCTTATATGATACTCTATAAAGATAAAATGCCTTATCTGACAGCCACCGACGGAATAATAGATGAAGACGGAATCGGAATTTTGTTTGATATTAATAAAGATGATTTAGTATTAATGCCAAACCCCGGAAACAAAATGGAAATTGAAATTATTAATGAGCTGATTACAGATATCAAAAAATATAACAGGGCTTGGTGGCCTACGATAAAAGGCAAAGAACAGTTTTTCCTCGAGTTTTTTGATAAATATTTCTCTCAATTCGACGGTCATATAGAAAAAGATTTATACGGTATAAGAGTAGGAATGATGCTTGTTCTGGCTGCGTCAGACCTTAAATTTATTGACCCTGTTGTTCCTGATATAAAAACAGATACTATAGATGTCGACAGAATGGGCGGCGCGGATCAGCTGGATATTTTAAATATAACCGCAATCCTTACAAAAGCTTAAAAAAACTTTATAATATCTGTAAAAGAAAAACCTCCGGCAGTTTGCCGGAGGTTTTTTATTTTAATTTTACTACCAACACCACAATATGAAAACACAACAAAGGGGTTGTCATTCCGTGCTTGACACGGAATCCATTGTTACTATTATCGTAATTGCGGACGCCTATACGCAATCTATTCTTATGCCTTTAACAACCAACTTAGATACCGTTTTTCAACGGTATGACAACACAATGAGCTATACCCCCTCATTGAATGAAGACACTGATTTTGGTAATATAATCGACAGTAATACTACAAACCACGGAGAAGCAAATGCCTTTAAATTATGAAGGGACTGTAATAAGACCTCCAAGCGAAGCCGACAGCTTAATTTTTCAAATAACATTAGGTTGTTCGGACAATTCATGCATTTTTTGTCCCGCATACAAAGACAAGACTTTTCGTATAAAACCTTTGGACATAATATTTAAAGAAATTGATTATATCTCAAATAAATATTCCGGAATAAGAAAAATATTTCTTGCCGATGGTGACGCTTTAATTATGCCGCAAAATCAGCTTATTGCCGTTTTTGACAGAATACTTGAGAATTTTAAAGATGTAGATGTACGGCGTATATCTCTTTATGCTTCAAATAAAAGCATTGCTCTCAAAAGCGTTGAAGAACTTAAAGAATTAAGAAAAAGAAAAATGTCTGTTGCATATATAGGTTTTGAAACCGGCGATGCAGATGTATATAAAATGATTTCAAAATACGGCGGCCCTGAAGATAATGCAAAATCCGTTAATAAGCTCAAAGAAGCCGGAATTAAGTCTAATGTAACCGTAATTTTGGGTCTTGGCGGAAAAAAGCATACGCATGCCCATGCGATAAATACGGCAAAAATACTTAATGCTTCAAAACCTGAACAAATAGCGGCATTAACGCTTATGGTGGCTAAAAATACGCAACTTTTTAAGATGATACAAAAGGGAGAGTTTAAACTTTTAGATGATTTTGAATCTTTGGAAGAGTTAAAAATAATTATGGAACGCCTTGAAGACTTTCCTTGTTTGTTCTTTTCAAATCACGCATCGAATTATGTTCCGATTGAAGCAAGGCTGCCCAAAGACAAAGAAAAAACTTTAACGATTTTAAAAGATATTCTTAAAAGAAAAAATAAATTTGATTTGAAACCTGACTTTTTAAGAGGATTGTAGGCGTTTTATGCAGACTCAAGCTCTGCTTCCAGATTTTTCCAATCAGGGAAAGCTTTTTTCATGCGGTCTTTAAAATTTTTATTATGTTTCCTTTCTCTTAAATGCAAAAGCTCATGCGCGGTAACATATTCTATACACCTTAAACTTTTTTTCGCGAGTTCTGTATTTAAAGTTATTTTTTTATCCGAAATATTGCACGAACCCCATCTTCCTTTCATTTTTTTAAAGCATAGTTTTACCGGACTTTTCAGAATTGTTCCTGCATTATCGCTTCCAAACAGCATACCCTGTACGTTTTTAAATAAAAACTTTAAGGCGCTTTGTTCGGTTTGAATATTAAAAATCTTTTCCCATTTTGAAATGTATTCCGGAATTATGTTTTCAAGTTCTGATTTATAAAAATTATATATGACTTCTCTTTTCGTGGCAAGATCGGCGCCGTATTTTATATATAAATCAATAGAATCAAAATTCAAAAAAACTTTCGGCTTTTTATTATAATCATAAGCCTTTAGTTCATACTTTTTACCAAACACCTCAACCATTTCACCGGACACATACAAATTTTGTATTCTCGGCGGACGTTTAGATATTTTAGCTTTATGTTTGCGTATCCACTTAAGTTTGGATTTAAAAAATGATTCAAGGGTATTAAAAGAAGCTTTCAGCGGAGCCGTTACCTCAACCACACCGGTAACGGAATTTATTGATATGTAAATATTTCTTATCTTTTTTCTTTCGATTACTGCTTCAATTTCTTCAATTTTTATCGTTTCCATAATAATAACTTCAGATACTCAAAACTTTATACATTATAACAGAATACTTTGTGTCGAACAATAAACCTCTGCGTTGGTCTAGCGATGAATAATTCTTTTGTCACCTTAATCACAAAAATATTAATCTTCAATATCGCCAACAGTTTCTGAAACTGCAAAAGATTCCATTTTTTTATTTAAAGAATTGACAGCTTGTTTAATACCGCTGCTAAAAATAAAATCTTTTAGTACATTAAAGCGTATTGTCCTGTTGGTGTGTTTATTTATACCCTCAGAAGATGCTAATTTATATTTTTTCAATAAATCGAAAATATTTCTTTCTGATACATTAAGATCATCCTGCAAGTCAATAGAATTATCAAATCTTGAGTATATGTTAACAAATTTTTTAAACTTATTCTTTATATTGCCATTGATAACTATCTTTTTATCCATAATATAAAAAACGATAGAAAACAATGTGTATAACTGGCTTTTTCTTCTTAAAAACTTAATGACATCATCAATTTTGAAAAACTCTTCAATAATATCTGTAGAATAAATCACAGCTTCTTTATCTTTCTCGATACCATTATAGCCATCTTGAAAATCTTCGTATGCATTATTTAAAGCAGTTTGGTCAGGCTGATCTATAATTCCATTTTTATATAATAACACTAATGAAGCACAGAATTCGACATCACGCATCCTTTTTACATCACGAGCATTAAAAATATTATATTCATTCCAAATATCTAAATTAGAAAGATCTAGTGCTAATGCTGCAAATTCTCCAGATATTGTGTGCCGTTTTTCTTGATTATTTAAATTAAAGTCTGTCAAATTTAATCTTCTGAACATTGTCGCAATATCTTCTTTAGTTGCAGTTCTGTCTATATCTATAATCATAAACTCATAATTCCAAAAATAAGTTTTTACATCATCTGATAAATCATTAAAAAAAGCATTAGCATATGTAGTTTTTATTTTATCATCCAAAAGATTATTCTTATTAAGCTTAAAATCACCATCAATAAATTCACAAATTGCTTTTATTCTTTGTTGTCCATCAACGATATGAACTAAACAATCACCAGTCTTGGGGTTGGTATTAGATTTCCAAAAAAATAGCTCTGGTATAACCATACCCATAAGAATTGTTTCAATAAGCCTTATTTTATCCCTCTCTCCCCAAACGGCTCTTCTCTGATATGAATTATCAACGATCAAAGTATTATCTGAAAACATTGTATATATATCTTTAATACTTTTACGATTATCTGTAAATTTAAACATTTATACCTCCATTGTTTCTTTTAATTTATCAATTCCCTTAATTTGATATCTTTCAAAATCCTCCCACCTTCGATATATTCTATATGAAACAGGATGGATAATACCCAGTTCATACTGTAACTTTTTTGTTATAGGCAAAAAATAGCTTTCCCATTCTCTGCGTAAACTTTCAATTGATGTCAAGTTTCTTTCTTGTATATATCCATTAAACACATTTGAAGTTATATAAGAAAATTGTCCATAATATCTATACCTAAAAGCTTGAATAAACTTATCCCAAAATAAATTAAACCATCTAGACGAAATCAATGCAACATCTATATCAGAAAAATTTTTCTCTTCTCTAAAAGGAGACAATGCCGATTTTTTGTAAGACAGACAAAATCCAACTTTTGCACTTCCTATTATTTGCGGACTTAATTCACATATATCTAATTTCTCGGATATTATATTTTGAAAAGATGTAAGTGTATTTTTAATGTCATTGTTATTAATATTTAAAATTTTTGAGAAATACCAAATATCTGTTGTTAAAATATATTTTTTGTAGAAATCATAAGAACTTAACGATAGCAAATCGTTTCTTATATCCTCAAATCCAATCATTTTTTCTCTCTGTTTAAAAACTCAAAAATATTTTTGGCTATTCCATTTGCTAACAGGTAAGGAACTCCATTACATATCATTTTAAATTTTGCAGACAACGATATTTCTGGTGATAATGTAAACTCTTTGGGAAGAGATTGAATTGCAAGGGCTTCAGCAACACTAAGCCTCCTAGGCTTATATGGATGTAAATGTACTTCATTATTACCGTATGCAGCTGTTGGAGAAAAACGCCATCTATGTAATCTTTTAAAAGATTTTCTTTTAGTATCTCCTTCTTTTACAGTATAAAAACGATTCTTACTTCTTATATTGAAACAATCTGTTCCATTGGCATGATTGTACACATCATTTTTTTGAAACCAATGCTCTACTGTTAAATCAGCTATAATATCTTTCGGGCATTCTGACATACCATTTTCTTTAAAATTATCTTCTTCAGCCCACAATGCTTGAAAAATGATTTCTTTTTTGTATTTCTTATGCTTATTCAAATTGAAGTGAGATATTTTATTAAACTTTCTTTTCCTAAAACCTATTAGCAACAACCTCTCTCTATCTTGAGGTACGCCATATTCTAAAGCATTTTCCACTGAATCAAAGAGATTATACCCAGCTACTTCCAACTTTTTCTTTAAAGTATCGTAAAAGAGTTTATGTTTTTTAGTTTTGTATAATCCTTTAACGTTCTCTAAAACAAAGAAATCTGGTTTGCGCTTTATTATTAGTTGTACATATACTTTTGTCAACACCCCTCTTTTACCATTTGCCCCTTCATTTTTCCCACTAACAGAAAAATCTTGGCAAGGGGGACCACCAATAAATCCTATAATCTTCTTCTTTCTATCTTTATTAAAACCTGACAAATTATGCTTCCATATTCTATCATTTAATAAATTAGTAATATCTAGATTACTATAGCCATATTTTGGGTATTCAGAATAGTGCCTTCTTGCATATCTGTATGCATTTAAGAATTCTTCTTCAAACTCATTAACAAAAGCAATTTTAAAACCTGCTTTCTCAAATCCCAAATCTAAAAAACCTAAGCCTGAAAAAAAAGAAAAAATTTCAAAATTCATTAATTTTCCTAGTAAATATATGTTTCTAAAATTTTGTTCATTATACCAATCTTATTATTTAATTGTCCATATCAACTGTTTTTGATATAATTAATATATGGATGTTTTGACAAAAGAACAACGAAGACTGAATATGCAGGCGATAAAATCTACTGGAACAAAAATTGAAATATTGCTTGCAAAAGCATTATGGGCAAGAGGCTACAGGTATCGTAAAAATTGCAAAACGATACTCGGAAAACCTGATATTGTTTTTAGAAAAAAGAAAATTGCTATTTTTTGCGATAGCGAGTTTTGGCACGGCAAAGATTATTTAGCCAAAAAGAAAAAATTTTATACTAATAAAAAATACTGGAATCAAAAAATAGAATCAAACATAAAACGGGATAAATTTGTAAACCATCAACTAAAAAAACAAGGATGGATTGTTTTACGATTTTGGGCTAGAGAGATAGAGAAAACCCTTGAACATTGTATGTTAAAAATTGAAAAAACTGTAGCAGCTAAATAACCAATATTAGTAACTTCTGAAAAAGCATCAATTATTTTATTAATGTAAAATAATTGATGCTTTTTTATATTTTAAAAAAGGGTGGACGACGGAACTTGAATCCGCAGCCTTCGGCTCCACAAACCGACGCTCTAACCAATTGAGCTACGCCCACCATTAATGAAGATTAGCGAAGAGTGAAACGTGGACTTAAATAGCTATCTAAAATATTTTGCAAAGCATTTGGAGTTTTTGCTACGCCTGCGACGGCGAAGTTTGCACAAAGGCAAATGAGCCGGAGTATAAGGACGCAAAAACTTCAAAGGTGAAGCAAAAACGTCTCCGAGGTGAGTTGAACACCTAACCTACTGCTTAGAAGGCAGTTGCTCTATCCAATTGAGCTACGGAGACCCTGACAGCTAACTTAAGGATTGGAATTATAGCAAAATGAACCAAATCCGTCAAATTGACAAAAGCAAGTCGTACTTCCGCTCTTTTGTCATACCGGCGAAAGCCGGTACCCAAGTTCACTCTTATTAATAAAAACAAAGTGGATTCCGTGTCAAGCACGGAATGACAACTAAAGACAAAGACGACCGCCACAAACAAAGTCAGACTTTTAAGACAGAATCTCATTTGCAAAAGACTCTCATTTTTTGTATCATATTTAAAATCAATTTATCGTATAGCAAATGCTTGCGGCGTAATGATTTTTATAACGCTGCAATTTTTTATGCGCAGATACAAGGAGAAATAAAATGGCGTTGGAACAGTTGTTAATTTTGATTAAGCCGGACGGAATTAAAAAATCCTTAACAGGAAATATTTTAACCAAGCTTTCGGAAGCAAGAATGGTTATTATAGGAGCAAAAGTCGTTAAAGTCAGCCAACATCTTGCGGAACAGCATTATTATCATTTAAAAGATAAGCCGTTTTTCGGAGAGCTTGTAGATTATATTCAGGGTAAAGTTTACGGCGAGCCTTGGGACAGAGTTATTGCTCTTGTATATCAGGGAGAAGACGCTATAGCCAGAATGAGAAAAATAGCAGGCGCAACAAACCCCGAAGAAGCCGACCCGATTTCAATAAGAGGAGCTTACGGAAGAATCACGACTAAAGGCATTTATGAAAACGTTGTGCATTGTTCGTCAGACGTAAGTGAAGCTGAAAGAGAAATAAAACTTTGGTTTAAACCCGAAGAAGTTGTTAAAGAACAGGGAAATCTTCTGTATCCTACAAAAGAAGTAGTAATAGAGAATAAAAAAGAAGTAGTCTGGTCATAAAGTTGTTTGCAGCACGCCCGTAAAGCTTGTCAAGCCAAAAACATAAACGTGGATTCCCGTTTTCACGGGAATGACAAAATGCGGAGGCTCGGGGGCAAGAAACTATACCTTATTCAGGATGGATACGCAAATGACAACACCGATGCAGAAATTTATTCAGGAGATCGCAGAACTTACAACTCCCGACAAAATTTACATTGTTGACGGTTCTGAAGAAGAAGCAAAAAGACTTGTAGAAGAAGCCTGTATAGCAGATAAAGACGGAAAAGTTTTACTCAGCAAATTAAATGAGAAAGTTTTCCCTAATTCCTATTATCACCGCTCAAATTCAAACGACGTCGCAAGAACCGAACATTTGACGTTTGTCTGTACCCCAGACAAAGAACAAGCCGGACCAAACAACCAATGGATTGACCCCGCAGAAGCCAAAGAAAAAATGAACAGCTTATTCAAAGGCTGCATGAAAGGAAGAACAATGTACGTTATTCCTTTTATTATGGGAAATCCCGAGTCAAAATACGCGAAAAACTGCGTTGAAATAACCGATTCCATTTACGTCGTATTAAGCATGAGAATTATGTCCAGAATCGGACAAGTCGCAACCGACAGAATCGGCGATTCTGCGGACTTTTTCAAAGGCATTCACTCCATCGGTGACGTTAACCCTGACAGAAGATTTATAATGCACTTCCCTCAGGATAACTGCGTTATGAGCTTCGGCTCGGGTTACGGCGGAAACGCGCTTCTCGGGAAAAAATGTTATGCGTTAAGAATAGCGTCTTATCTCGGATTTAATGAAGGCTGGCTTGCAGAACATATGATTGTTATAGGCGTTGAAGCTCCTGACGGAAAAGTAACATATTTCCTCGGCGCTTTCCCATCTGCATGCGGAAAAACAAATCTCGCGCTTTTACAGCCGGTATTCCCCGGTTATAAAGTATGGACAATCGGCGACGACATAGCATGGATTAATGTCGGCGAAGACGGACAGCTTTACGCGATTAACCCTGAAGCCGGAATGTTTGGCGTTGCTCCGGGAACAGGCATGAAGACAAACCCTATAATGCTTGATACTCTTAAAAACGATAAATTCTATCCTACATTGTTTACCAATACCGGAGTAGATAACGTAAACAATACTCCTTGGTGGGAAGGCTTGTCGGATGAAGTTCCTGCCGATATGACTGACTGGCAGGGAAATAAATTCGATAAAGCTGCAGGAAAGCCGGCAGCTCACGCAAATTCAAGATTTACGGTTTCAATTTATAATTGCCCCACGCTCTCAAAAGAATATGACAATCCGAAAGGCGTGCCGATTTCAGGCATTATTTTCGGCGGACGCAGGGAAAATGTAATTCCCCTTGTATATGAAAGCACTGACTGGGCAAACGGAGTATTTACCGCTTCAATTATAGGTTCCGAAACCACAGCGGCTGCATCCGGAGGATCTGTAGGCACCGTAAGGCGCGATCCGATGGCTATGCTTCCTTTCTGCGGCTACAATATGGGCGACTATTTCCAGCATTGGTTAAATATCGGGAAAAAGTTAAAAAAACAACCTAAAATATTTATGGTCAACTGGTTCAGAAAAGATGAAAACGGCAAATTTATGTGGCCGGGTTTCAGAGATAATTCAAGAATAATTAAGTGGATGATGGAAAGAATAGAAGGCAAAGCCGGAGCGGTAGAATCTCCGATAGGCTTCTTCCCCGAAGACGGCGCAATAGACACAGCCGGCCTCGATATTAAAAAAGAAACTATGGACAAACTCCTTTCGGTAAACAAAGACGATTGGAAAAAAGAAGTTGAAATGATTGAAGAATTTTACGCGAAGTTCGGCGATAAAATACCTCAGGAACTTACAGATCAGCTTACCGAATTGAAGAAGAAATTAGACGCGTAAGATAAAAAAGCAGAAAAGACCCTGAAAGAATTTACTTTCAGGGTCTTTTTTATTTGTCACCTGGATTGCTTCGTCGGAAACGTTGTTTCCTCATCGCAATGACGACAACAACGATTAAATGCCAGTCTGTCATTCCGTGTTTGACGCGGAATCCACGTTAATTGTTATCCGTCATGTTGAGCGAAGTCGAAACATCTGACTTTTAATGGCAGATCCTTCACTGCGTTCAGTATGAGAGTCGAGAATGGATTCACGACAAGATTGCGGGTCAAGCCCGCAATGACGGCAACAATGATTAAATGCCAGTCTGTCATTCCGTGCTTGACACGGAATCAATGTTGCCTATATTCGTCACCCTGCGCGAAGTCGCATGGTCTATAAATCCATAGATTCTGCGACTTCGCGCAGAATTGTTCCTTAAAAAGAATATATAATTAAGCGTATAAGGGCGTTGGAAGAACGACGCAGAATAGGGCTAAAAGCCCGCCGTCATCAGGTTCTCCAACG
>Ga0123353_10000665_pt1 | contig 41981 bp, 33 predicted proteins | sample TergutLab28metaG_3_FD_92763 | JGI IMG/M metagenome (GOLD analysis project Ga0123353, IMG submission 92763) | Labiotermes labralis P3 segment gut microbial communities from Petit-Saut dam, French Guiana - Lab288 P3 | ecosystem: Host-associated > Arthropoda: Insects > Digestive system > Gut ... | reverse complement strand
TGAAGCTCGCGCATGAGGCGGTCGCGGGAGACTTTGGCGATGACGCTGGCGGCGGCGATGAGGAAGCTCTGGGAGTCGCCGCGCACAATCGGCGTGGACGGGCAGGGCAGGCCTTTCACGGCGAGGCCGTCAACCAGCGCATGACCGACTGTTACGCATAACCCTTCAATCGCGCGGCGCATGGCGGTGTGCGTGGCGACGAGGATGTTGAGGCCGTCAATCTCTTGTGCGGAGGCAAGGCCGATGCCCCATTCCACGCCTTCGGTGTGCGTGAGTTGCTCGAAGAATTGCTCGCGTTGAGCGGGTGTGAGTTGCTTGGAATCGGTAAGGCCTGCGAGCGGGCCGGCGTACAGTTGCTCCGCGCGTTCGGGAGACATATAAACCGCTCCTGCGACGACAGGGCCCGCGAGGCAGCCGCGCCCGGCCTCGTCAACGCCGGCGAGGATGAGGCCGGGAGCGGCCGCCCACACTCTCCGCTCGTAGGTCAGCATGGGCTAGGTGCGGTCGCCGTCGCGCACGAGGACGGGGGGCGCATCCTGCCGCAGAAAGACGGTCCGGTGCGGGAAGGCAAACGCGATGCCGTTCCTGTCGAAGGCCTCTTTGATGGCGGAGGTCAAGGCGAAATGCACTTTCCAGTAGTCGGCGGGCTGGCACCACGGGCGCATCACGAGGGTGAGGGACGAGTCGGTCAGCGCCATGATCTCGACCAGGGGCGCGGGGTCTTTGAACACCAGCGGGATGGCGTTAATCGTGTCGAGCGCGACCTGCTTGACCTTGGGGATGTTGGAGCCGTAGGTGATGTTGACGGAGAGCTCGACGCGGCGGCGGCCCATGGCGGAGAAGTTGGTGATGGCGTTGCCCCAGATGACCTTGTTCGGGACGGTTACGCGCTTGTAGTCGGGCGTGAGCAGGGTGGTGGCCATCATGTTCAGCTCGGCGACCGAGCCCGAGATGTCGCCGGCGGAGACGAAGTCGCCCTCCTTGAAGGGCTGGTTGACGGCGATCATGAGGCCGGCCGCGAAGTTCGAGAGCGACTCCTGAAAGGCGAAGCCGACGATGATGCCCGTTACGCTGGCGCCCGCGACGAGCGACGTGGTCGAGACGTTCAGTTTTTCGAGGACGATGATCAGCAGGAAGAGCCAGCCGACTTTCGTAACCAGGTTGCAGATGAAGGCCTCGAGCAGCGGGTTGAGGCGGTGGCTCTTCTGGATCGCTTTGCGCACGGAGAAGGAGAGCATACGGATCAGGTAGACGCCGACGAGGAAGATCACGCACGCATACAGCACCTGCACGGCGAACTGCACGCCGTTGACCGTGAACCACTCGATGATCGTGTTAATCGCTTGCTGAATCTTACCCATCTCTTGCGAGACGGCTTCTGAGAGATGAGCCACGTTGTTTGTCGTAACGACGTCCTGCTGAGCTAAAAAATAAAACATCGGGAACTCCTTACTAGAGGTTCGGGTGAATAAGGAATGGGAAACGTATTCTGTTGGAATGAGAAAACGAACCGTCCCGACCGGGGCGGTTCGTTTTTAACCAATCGTTCCGTAATCGAACCGCTGATTACCAACGGGTCTCGCGACGCTCGCGGCGTTCGCCGCCACCGCCGCCACGCCCGCCGCGGAAACCGCCGCCGCCACCGCCGCCGCCACCGCGACGTTCCTCGCGCGGCTTCGGCTGCGACTCGTTCACGCGCAGCGCACGCCCTTCCAGATCCGTCCCATTCAGGGCGTCAATCGCCGCCTGCGCTTGAGTGCGATCCGGCATCTCGACAAAGCCGAACCCCTTCGAGCGGCCGGTCATACGGTCGGTAACAACTCGGGCAGCGGCTACCTCGCCATACGCTGAGAACGCAACTCTCAAGGACTCATCATTCGTTGAATAGGCAAGATTGCCCACATAGATGTCCATTTTCTATCCTTCACTTGAACCAATGCCATGTTACTGTGTACCAGGCAGAACCGAGCCCCATGGCAAACCCGATTGTGTAGGCAACCCGCCTATGCCGCCCGGCTCGCAACGCAAGCCAGTACAGCCCCTCAAGAGTCCTTCACCCGGGCCCCAAACCATCTGACGCCCAAGCAACCATTGCGTACCCGCCCCAAGGCGGATTCTCAGCCACAAAAAACACCCCTCCGCAATTCGTAATTGATTAAGATACACCTTCCGGCGCATGAAGTCAACCGTGTTTTGAAAGAAAATTCGGGGGCGGGGGGAGGGGGGGGGCAGGCAACAGGAGAAGCAGGCTGAACGCCGAACCGGGCGAAGCCAGCGAGCCGCTGCCTCGGGGCGCCTTTGAACGACCGGGCGGCAGGCTTTTTACTTTTTACCTTTTACCTTGAAACCGCAGGGGAATAAGTACATAATAAAACACGTTTGTAAAGAAAGGGTCATCATGCCATACAGGAAATACGACAAGATTTTGGTGATTAACGCCGGGAGCTCCTCGCTCAAATTCATGCTGTTCGATATGCTCACCGAGACCATGCTCGCCAAAGGCCTGGTCGAGCGCATCGGCGCGGAAAACGCGAACCTCGTCTATCAGCGCGCGGGGTCGCCCAAGGCCGAGCAGACCATCGCGGCCGAGAACCACGGCAAGGCCCTCGCCATGGCCTGCAAGATGCTGACGGACCCCGAAGTCGGCGTCATCAAGACCCTGAAAGAGGTCAAGGCCGTGGGGCACCGCATCGTCCACGGCGCAGAGTTCTTCTCCGAGCCCGTGCTGGTAACGGAGGAGGTGAAGATATCCATCAAGAAGTGCAGCGACCTCGCGCCGCTCCACAACCCCGCCAACCTCGAAGGCATCGTGGCCTGCGAGACCGTGTTCCCGCAGGTCCCGAACGTCGCGGTGTTCGACACGGCGTTCCACCAGGCCATGCCGAGGCACGCCTACATGTACGCCGTCCCCCAGCAGTATTACGACGAGTACCGCATCCGCAAATACGGCTTCCACGGCACGTCGCACAAGTTCGTGGCGCAGGCGGCCGCGGACTATTTGAAGAAGCCGCTCGCCGCGCTGAAGCTCATCACCTGCCACATGGGCAACGGCGCTTCCATCGCGGCCATCAGCGGCGGCAAGGTGCTGGACACCAGCATGGGCCTGACCCCCCTGCCGGGCATGATCATGGGCACGCGCTGCGGCGACATTGACCCCTCCATCATCTTCTTCCTCGCGCGCAAGGGCATGAGCATTGACGAGATTGACACCGTGCTGAACAAGAAGAGCGGCCTCTTCGGCGTGAACGGCATCGGCAGCGGCGATATGCGCGACACCGTCAACGCCTGCCAGATGGAGGACGGCTCCGAGCTGGACAACGACAAGGAGGAGCTGACCAACAACGCCCGCAACGCCATCAAGATGTTCGCGCACCGCACCGCGCTCTACATCGGCGGCTACTACACCCTGCTCGGCGGCGCGGACGCGGTCATCTTCACGGGCGGCATCGGCGAGAACAGCATCCCCGCGCGCAGGGCCATCCTCTCGCGCCTCGCGGCCATCGGGTGCAAGCTGGACGCGCGGAAAAACGCCGACAACGCCAACTTCGGCCCGCTCGAAACCGTCAGCACCAAAGACTCCAAAACCCGCGCGCTGGTCATCCAGACCAACGAGGAGCTGATGATCGTCCGCGAGACCTTCCGCGTGATTGAGAGCCTCGCTAAAAAATAAACCCCGACACGAGCCACCCCCATGAGCATCCTCGACACCATGACCCCCCGCGCGCAAGCCGCGAACGCCACCATCGTCCTGCCCGAGGGCCACGACCCCCGAGTCATCGCCGCGGCCGTCAAGGCCGCCAGCACCCAACTCTGCACGCCCATCGTCCTCGGCACGCCCGGCGAGATCGCCGCCGCCGAGGCGCAGGCCGGCGCAACCCTCGCATCCGTTGGCCTGCAGGCCATTGACTACACCGCCTCCGACCTCCTGCCGACGCTCGCCGCCGCGCTCCACGAGAAGCGCAAGGCCAAGGGCATGACCGCCGAAGAGGCCCTCGCCACCGTCAAGGCGAACCGCCTCTACTTCGGCGGCATGATGCTTGCGCTCGACCTCGCGCAAGGCCTGGTCGCCGGGTCCATCGCATCCACGGGCGATATGCTCCGCAGCGCGTTCCAGTGCGTCGGCACAGCTAAAGGAATCAAGCTGGCCTCCTCTGCGTTCATCATGGATTTGAAGACCCCCGCGCCCTCCGGCGAAACCACGTTGCTCTTCGGCGACTGCGCCGTCAACCCCAACCCCACCGCCGAGGAACTCGTGGACATCGCCCACGCCACGGCCCTCTCTTACAAACAGTTGCTCGGCAAACAGCCCCGTGTCGCATTCCTCAGCTTCTCAACGAAAGGCAGCGCGTCGCACGACCTCGTAACCAAGGTCAGCACCGCCGCCAAGTTGACCGCCGCGCGGTTCGCGGAATTGGGCGTTGACGCAATCGTTGACGGCGAGGTGCAGGCCGACGCGGCCATCGTCCCGTCCGTCGGCGCGTCGAAGAACAAGGGCGGCATCATCAAGGGCGACGCCAACGTGCTGATTTTCCCCGACCTCCAGTCCGGCAACATCAGCTACAAACTCGTTGAGCGACTCGCCGGCGCAACCGCCATCGGCCCCATCATCCAAGGCCTCGCCAAGCCCATCAACGACCTCTCGCGCGGATGCAGCGCCGACGACATCTACGCCACCATGTGCATCACCATCCTGCAAGGGATTCAGTGAGAGGTAAAAAGTTGAATGCGTTTCGGGGGGAATTCTAAACGTTCGGAACGGGGCCGCGTGATGTGGAAAACCTCGCTTGCCATAATCTGCGCCGCTGCCGGACTTCTTGTTTCCGGATGCGGTGAAACGGAAAACCCCGGCACGGTCCTGCCGCTGACCGACGACACCTTCGACAAGGCCATTGCCAAGGGCGTGGTGCTGGTGGACTTCTGGGGTCCCTGGTGCGAACCCTGCAAACCGCAGCGCGTGATCGTCGCGGAACTCGCCGCCGAGACCGCCGGGCAGAAAGGCCTGCGCTTCGCCAACATCAACCTCGGCAACGAGACAGGGACCATCTCGCGCTTCGACCTCGAATACGTCCCCACGCTCATCCTCTTCAAGGACGGCAAGCCCATCAAGACCTTCGAGGGCCTCACGCAAAAAGAAGACCTCCGCACCGCCCTCGACGAAGGGCTGAAACGCTAGCCCGGGAAAAATGAACCACGCCACGGCCCGGGTTTCATCACGGCCGTGTTCGTTTTTTGCTAGGGGCAGGCGCGAATTTTCCCGACATTTCTAAATTGACTCTTCACGCAGATGATGCTATCTTCATTCCAACGATGAGGAATCACACGTCATCGGTGGATTGACAAAAACGAGGGAGACGTATTATGAGACGCAGGACATTCTTGACCACATCAGCGTTCGGCGCAGCCGCTGTCTTAACGGGGTATTCGCAAACGCCTAAACGCCGCACCATCGGCCCGAATGATAAAATCAACCACGCCTGTATCGGCGTGGGCGGCATGGGGCATCATGACCTCAAAAACTACCTTTCATATCAGAAAGGCCAGGTCGTGGCCATCTGCGACGTGGACATGAACAGCCTGAACAATGCGGCGAAGGATGCGCCGGACGCACGCAAGTATCAGGACTGGCGCGAGCTGCTCGACAAGGAGGGCGACCGCATTGACTCCGTCCACATCTGCGTGCCGGACCACATGCACGCGCTCATCGCGCTCCACGCCATCAAGCGCGGCAAGCACGTCTATTGCCAGAAGCCCCTCTGCCACGACGTGGCGGAGTGCCGCGCGCTCTCGGACGCGGCGAAGAAGATGAAAGTCGTTACGCAGCTCGGCACGCAGCACGCATCCGGCCATGGCGACCGCATGGGCGTGCACTTCCTCAAGTCCGGCGCGATCGGCACCTTGCAGAAAATCTACCTCTGCTCCAACCGCTCGGGGGTCGGGGGCCTGCGCTGGCCGGGGAACCCGAACCCGCAGGGCAGCACGCCGCCGGAGCACCTGAACTGGGATATGTGGCTCGGCACGGCCCCGGTGCGCGAGTACGCCGGGGGCTACCACCCCTTCGCGTGGCGGTCGTGGCTCGACTTCGGCACCGGCTGGTCAGGCGACATCGGCTGCCACATCTTCGATGCGGCATGGAAGGGCTTCGACCTCACCAAGCCCCTCAGCGTCAAGGCCAAGGTGTCGGACAGGTGGAAGGACAGCCCCGAGCGCCGCGCGCAGACATGGTCGCCCGGCAACCACATCACCTGGACGTTCGCGGGCATCCCGCAGAGCGGCGGCAAGCCCTTCACCATGGAGTGGTTCGACGGCGAGTTCCTCCCATCCGAGGACGCGCAGGCATACGCCAAGATGGCGGGCTTCGAGAAGTTCCCCGAGGAAGCGATGATCGCATTCGGCACGGAAGGCGCGATGCTGCTGCCGCACACGGGCGGCGCGCACCTGCTGCCGAAGAATAAGTTCGAGTCGTTCGAGCGCCCGAAGATGGACGGCCGCAACCACTACCACCACTTCCTCGAAGCGGCGCGCGGCGAGGCGCTGAATGAATCGTTCTTCGAGCGCACCGGCCCAATGACCGAGACCATCCTGCTCGGCACCGTGGCGATCCGCGTGCCGGACACGGAGCTGCAGTGGGACGCCACGCGGATGCGCATCCCCAACAGCCCCGAGGCCACCAAGCTGCTCTCGCGCACCTACCGCAAGGGGTGGGAAGCGCCAAGGGTGTAGTGATTCGTAACGCGTGATGCATGGTTCGTTTCGGCTGCCAGCGATGACAGTCGAAACGAGCAATTTGAAGCCCATGCTCAACAAAATCTACCTTTCTGCGGACGATTACCTGCGCGACAGCTTCCGGCTGGCGCGCATGATTCTGGACTCCGGGTGGCTGCCGGAGGATGTCATCGCGCTGTGGCGGGGCGGGGCGCCGGTGGGGGTTGCGGTGCATGAGTTCCTGCATTACCACGGCCTGCGGCCGCGCCACCGCACGTTGAAGTGCTTCTCGTACACGGGCATCCGCACGCAGACGGCGGAGGTCGCGCTGGAGGGCGCGGATGAGGTGTTCGGGTCGGTGGCGAAGGGCTCGCGCGTGCTGGTGATTGACGACGTGTTCGACAGCGGCAACACGGCGCGCGCCGTGTTCGCGCGCCTGGCGCCCTGCGCAGCCGACGTGCGCCTGGCGACGGTCTATTGGAAGCCCTCGCAGAACAAGACCTCCCTCCGGCCGGATTTCTATGTCCGCCAGACCGAGGACTGGATCGTGTTCCCGCATGAGCTGGACGACCTGACCCTTGAGGAGGTGCGCGTCAAAGACCCCGTGGTGTACGATTTAATTCAAACGGGGGCTTCCCATGGGCAATAAAACCTGATACACTACGTTTATTTCAAGTCGTAGGCTAAATCGCTTACGGATGTAAAAAGCAAAAGGGGGGAGAGAGAGATGAAACAAGTCTGGAAGTGGATTATGCATCTGGACGCGCGAGCGTTCTGTATTATCGCATTACTGTTTTTCTTCTTGACGGCCGGCTGGAGCTCATACCTGTACATGACGCCGCCGCAACCGTTCGAGGAGGGGTCCGGCGCGGCAAAGGCGCCAGGGCCGTGGCTCATCGGCACGCTGGATTTCGTGAACCGCCAGTTGGACGGCGAGGACTTCGTCATCCCGGTCGCGCCGTTCCGCCCGACCATGGAGGCCATCCTCAGGAGCCCGGAGGTGACGCAGGCCCTCCTCAACGCGCAGAACAACCGCAACCAGCCGGGCGGCCGGCAGGATCCCTTCGCGAACCTGCGCCAGAACAACCCGAATGCGCCGGGGGCGCCGGGCGCAGCCAAGATGATCACGCCGAAAATCTCGTTCCTCGGCTTCTTCAAGCGCTCAGACGGGACGCTGACCGCGATGTTCTCCGACTCCTCCAACAACTCGACGTTCTTCTACGCGCCGGGCAAGACCGTGCATGGCATCGAGATCCTCGGCGCGGACATGAAGGAGGCGAGCATCCGCTTGCCGGACGGCTCCGAGACGAAAATCCCCATCGGCAAATCGGTCGAGCTGGCTCCCGAGCCTGAGGCGGCACCGCAGGGGGCCTAATCCGAGATAAAGGTCTTATGAATTTCCAAGAAGATATCCGCTACTATGCTGATGAGATGGTCGTCGAGATGACGCAGGTCCTCATTGACCGTAATATGCTGACGCTCGACAAGCTCGGGGACTTGCAGGGCCGCGCGTCGCTGACCTTGCAGGGCGTTGACCAGATGATGATCGCGGAGGGGATCGTCCATGAGGCGGACCTCCTGAAAATCCTCTCGGACATCAGCCGCATCCCCTACCATCCCATCGGCGATTTCAAGATTGAGCCGGAGGCGATTGACCGGGTAACCGCCAAGGTCGCGCTGCGCCACCGCATCGTGCCGCTGACGTTCCAGAACGGGATGCTCCAGCTGGCCGTCAGCCGCGTGCCGACGCTGGCCATGGCCGACGGCCTGCGCATGGTGCTGGACGCGGGCGTCGAGTTCGTGCTGTGCCCGGAGAGCGACGTCTCGATGTCGCTCACGCACTTCTACGGCCTGGGCGCGGAGACGATTGACCAGCTCATCGCCGAGGCCGAGGCCATGGGCATCGGCGAGGAATTCCAGAACGAGACGGACATCGCCGTCCGCACGCAGGAGACCGGCATGGTGCGGTTCATCAACCTCATCATCGCCGAGGCCATCCGCATGGACTGCACCGACATCCACATCGAGCCTTACGAGGACACCCTGCGCCTGCGCTACCGTATTGACGGCCTCTTGCAGGAAATCCCCCTGCCCAAAGGCGTGGAACGCCTCCGCAACGCCGTCAGCTCCTCCGTCAAAATCATGGCGAACATGGACATCGCCGAGCACCGCAAGCCGCACGACGGCCGTATCAAGGTGCATTGCCTCAACCACGACTACGACCTGCGCGTGTCCGTCCTGCCCACCGGCTGGGGCGAGACCTGCTGCTTGCGTATCCTCAACCGCGGCACCACGCAGATTGACCTCGACAAGCTCGGCCTCTCGAAATACCAGATGCCGAAGATCGCGAAACTCACCGAGCTGCCCCACGGCGTCATCCTGATGACCGGCCCGACCGGCTCGGGCAAGACCACCACGCTCTACTCGCTGCTCTCGCGCCTCAACAAGGTCGGCACCAAAATCATCACGGTCGAAGACCCCGTCGAATACCAGATGGGCGGCATCAGCCAGGTGCAGGTGCACAGCAAGATCGGCCTCACCTTCGCCAACGTCCTGCGCTCCATCCTGCGCCATGACCCGGACGTCATCCTCATCGGCGAAATCCGCGACTCCGAGACCGCCGACATCGCCATCCGCTCCTCCCTCACCGGCCACTTGGTGCTGAGCACGCTCCACACCAACGACGCGCCCAGCGCCGTAACCCGCCTCATTGACATGGGCGTCGAGCCGTACCTCATCGCATCCTGCGTCGAGGGCATCGTGGCCCAGCGTCTCGTGCGCAGCGTGTGCAGGAACTGCAAGGACGACTACACGCCGCCCGACGCCATCCTCCGCGAGATGGCGAGTTTTTACCCCGACCTCATCGGCGGGGCCAACTACATCCTCGGCCACGGCTGCCCCACGTGCGGCTTCACCGGCTACCGCGGCCGCAGCGCCATCAACGAGACCATGATCATGACCGACCCGCTCCGCGCGCTGGTCGTCGAGCGCCAACCGGCCAACATCATCAAAGAACTCGCGGTGCGGGAAGGCCTGATCACCCTGCGGCAGGACGGCTGGCTGCGCGTGATCGAAAGCCGCACGTCCGTCGAGGAAGTCCTCCGCGTCGCAGGGCGCATGGAAGAGTAAGTCGTAAGCAGCAGACAGTAAGGTAGGCAGAGCCTATGTTTGGGGGGAACATCAGATTGCAGGGGCAGCGTCTCGACGCTCACCGTTCGCGCAGGGGCATGACGCTCCTGGAGCTGTCCGTCGTGATCGGCATCGTCGGCACCCTGCTGGGGCTGTCGCTGCTCCTCGCGAAGCACGTCGAGGCCATCACCAAAATCCGCCGCGCACAGGCCGAGCTCGCCATGTGGCACGAGTCGCTCAACCGCTGGTTCGTCCAGTTCGGCGAGTACCCCAGCTTCGACATGAGGCTCGACCCCGAGAGGAACGACACGAGCCGCATCTGCGACAAGGCCGAAACGACCGGCGCCATCCGCAACCTAGAGAACGTCGCAAGCAACGCCTGCGTGATCATCGAAGGCATCTCCAAACCGATTTTCTTCAGCGAGTACATCGTCGGCGCGCCGAACACGCGAGACCCGTGGGGGACCCCCTACCTCTACATCCCCGCCGATGAAGACCCGGACGACACGGTCTGCAACCCGCGGATCAACTACCAACTGCTCTCGTGCGGCCCGGACAACAAGAGCCGATTAAAAGGCGACAAACAAGAAACGGAGAGAGACGATGTTTACTTTGACCACTAAAGTAGCGACGGCTTCCAGCCGTTGCAACGAAGCCCGACGGCAGGGATGCCGTCGCCACTTAAGGGCTGAAAGCCCTCTTGCCCAAGGTAGCGCATGGCGTCTCGCCATGCTCGAAAAAGCACGGCGGGGACGCCGTGCGCTACCAAGGGCTGAAAGCCCTGCACATACTAGCGTAGGGCAACGCCCTACGAATAGGGTGCGCAAAATAATGAAGGCTGTAGGCCTTGCACATTGTGGGGCTTGTTTATGTGCAAGGCTTACAGCCTTGAATACGCTTTTTCGCGCTTTCGTAGGGCGTTGCCCTACGCTAATATGTGCAGGGCTTTCAGCCCTCGCGGCTAGGCGGGACACCGTCGCCCTACCCACCACCCGCCGTACTCCGCACGCTGCGCCTCCCACTATCCACTATCCACTATCCACTAAAAAAAGGGGCTTCACCCTCGTCGAGATGCTGATCGTCCTCGGCATCCTGAGCATCCTGCTGGGCCTGCTCTACGGCTCGCTCGAACGCACACGCAAGTTCAGCCGCTACACCATCGCCTACAACGAGCTCAAGCAGATACAGGCCGCATTCGAGCAGTATTACGCGCATTACGGCGTCTGGCCGACAGCCACGAACAACCCCAGCATCTCAACCTTCTTCACCAGCGAGAACGGCGATGACGAAGGGTTCGTCATCACCAGCGAAGCCGCGAAGGCCCTGCAGGGCGTCAACGACGGCAAATCCTCGGACCTCTTCTTTAATCTCAACCCGGACGGCATCCCCTTCATCGAGTTCACGCGGTACGAGGCCGGACCGGACGGCAGGGACATCCCGGTCAACCCCTTCAAGGCTAGCTCGGCGGGCGACGAGACCAAGCGCTTCAAGGTCCTCTTCGACACCAACGGGGACCGCCAGATCGCCATCCCGATAGACCCGGACGCGCCTGACTCGACCAACGTTACGGTCATCGCCAGCGTCGCGGTCTGGACCATCGTCCCCGGGGCCCGCACCGGGCGGACCGAGACGGACAGCCAGCGCCCCGCCACCAACATCCGCCTCGGCAGCTGGGACACCTTCGATTTGAAACGATGAGAGAACATGAACGCACCGATTAAACAGCATTTGCTTGAGTGGCTAAAGGGGATTTCGCCGTGCTTTCGCGGGCCGGGCGGGGATGCCATGCGCTGCCATCCTGCGTCAACTAGAAACTCGAAACTAGAAACTAGAAACTTCTTCCCTAACGGCTTCACCCTCCTCGAAATCATCGTGGTGCTGGGGGTGCTCGCGATTGTGCTGGCGAGCATTTTCCCGGTGGTGAGGTCAACGCGCACGGCCACGCTCCAGAAGCGGGCAAAGGCCGAGGCGACCGTGCTCGCGCAGGCCGCGATCCGCTACAAGGCCGAATACGGGTTCTGGCCAGGCGAGATGGTGTACAAGGACGAGACCTCCGTGAAAATCAACGACGCGATGCCCATCCCGTGCCTCTTGATTGCGGCAGGACCGGAACGGTTCACCAGCCGGATCCGCGGGGAGAACGGCGGCCCGGTTCAATTCCTGGCGCTCAACACCAACGAGGTGTTCCAGGCGTTCAGCGTCGTCAGGTATCTTGACGCCGGGGGCAAGTACAAGCCGAACCCGCTGAACCCGAAGCGGATCCCGTTCCTTGAATTGAAGCACGAGGAAGACTTCCGCTTCGTCAACTTCCCCGACCCGTGGGGGGAGCCGTACCGCCTCATCATGGGGCTGAACCCGCGCTCCCGGTTCACCTTCTACGTTACGCGGAACGAGACGCCTGTCTACGAGGTGTCGGTCTCGAACGTAACGGCATTCGCATTCTCGCTCGGGCCATACGGGAACAACAGCACCAACTACATCTACAGCGCGGGGGTGATAGGACCATGAGCAACTTTAGACCGTCAGCACGCCCGAACGTTAGAACTTCTCCGGCACTCCCGAACGGCGAGATTTCAAGGGATTGTTGCAAACGGCGCAACCCCAAGGCTGAAAGCCTTGAATATACTAGCGTAGGGCAACGCCCCATACGCACTAATCGAACCCCCAAGCAGGTTGTTTTTAATGGTTTTTCAACTGGATTCCGCCCTGAAAGGGCGATACATACTAGCGTAGGGCAACGCCCTACGTTAGCGTGGAAAAGGATAATCAAGGCTGTAGGCCTTGCACATTTCGGGGCTTGCTTATGTACAAGGCTTTCAGCCTTGATGGCCTCATGCCGCCAAAACGTAGGGCGTTGCCCTACGCTAGTATGTGCCGCCCTTTCAGGGCTTTCGGCACGCCGCAATTCCGTTTTCAACTTTAGAACTTTAGAACGCTCGAACTTTAGAACTTCTCCGGCACTCCCGAACGGCGAGATTTCAAGGGATTGTTGCAAACGGCGCAACCCCAAGGCTGAAAGCCTTGAATATACTAGCGTAGGGCAACGCCCTACGTTAGCGTGGAAAAGGATAATCAAGGCTGAAAGCCTTGCACATTTCGGGGCTTGCTTATGTACAAGGCTTTCAGCCTTGATGGCCTCATGCCGCCAAATCGTAGGGCGTTGCCCTACGCTAATATGTGCCGCCCTTTCAGGGCGTTCGGCACGCCGCAATTCCGTTTTCAACTTTAGAACTTTAGAACGCTCGAACTTTAGAACTTCTTCCCGTGGCTTCACCATCTTCGAACTGCTGGCGGTGCTGGCGGTCATCAGCATCACGCTGGTCGTCATCCTGGGCTCGTACAGCTCGTGGGCGACGGTCCATGCGCTCAACGGTGCGGTTCGGACGGTCGAGGCCGGCCTGCTGAATGCACGCGCAATGGCCAAGACACAAAACGCGTATGTCCTGTTCAGCCATTACACGCCGGAGCCAGCGGCGACGAACACGCTGAAGCAACTCCCCTTGTACAGCATCTGGATCAACACCAACGACATGGCCACCTCCGAAGAGATGATTGCCGAAGATTTCGTGCAGATGAACACACAGCGGATCAACCGTCACGTTACGCTTCACTCGCTACACCCCCCGACGTTTTCCTCCGCGACGCCCGCCAGCAGCGTGATCTTCGCTCCCGACGGCAGCCTCTGGGTGGACACGCTCGCCGGGGAACTGCCAAACCCCCACTACCTGATGATTTCGACGCGGAGATACTTCGCCGTTCATGACCGATGGGCCGAACCCCTCTCCCGCGTCATCCGCATTGACTACGCCACCGGGCAGCCGACCGTCATGCGCTACGACCAACTGCCGGGACACACAGGAGGAGCAGGCCATGATTGAGCGCATGAGACGTGTAGGGCGCAGAGGCGCAGAGGATTGCAGGGAGGCACTCCACCGCGGTACGTTGTTGGGGTGGTCAACTAAAAACTATAAACTAAAAACTAAAAACTCCTCCAAAGGCTTCACCCTCGTGGAGACGGTGTTGGCGTTGCTGGCCATCGGGGTCGGGCTCGTCGCCCTGTTCGGCCTGGGGCGCCTCGGGCTGGAGGCGTCGCGCGAGTCGGACAATGACCGCCGCTGCGCGATGATGGCGGACGCAATCTTCGAGACGCTCCGCGCCGTGAACGAGGTCTATATCAACGAGGCCCGCACGAACGGGCTGATTGCCGCCGAGACGGACGACGGGGACAACGCGACCTTCTCCTTGCAGTGGGATGAGCTGTGGAATCAGTACCCGTTCATGCCGCCGCCGAACCTGGTGCTGTGGGACAGCGAAGGGCACATCCTGTTCCCGCCTGTCGTGGGCATGAGCACCAACACCGTGCTGGTGTTCAGCCGAGAGGCCATCAATTGGGGCGGCGGCATCGAGACGTATGTCTCATACGACGTGAACAACATCTCGCTCGCGAACTGGAACCCGCGCTACTACCTGAACATCCGCAACCTCGACCAGTACGGAGAATACGGGTACTCGCAGATCGCAGGCTCATGCAACATCAAGCAGGTTACGCTCATGATCTTCCCCGACGGCCTCACCGGGTCGAGCGACCCGCGCATCTTCACGACAACCCTTTCAAATTCGGGGGGGATGCAATGAACAGGCAAATGAGGAAGCAGGGCCGCCGCGCGGGCATGACGATGATTGAGCTGATCTCGGCGCTCGCGCTGTTCGTCATCATCTTCGGCACGCTGATGATCATCCTGCGCGCCGCGATGCACCTGTGGGCGCCGGAGCAGTCGAACCAGCAGGACCAGATACGCGGCGAGACGGTGATGGACATCCTCGTGAGTGATTTCTACCAGGGCTTCGCGGATAACGGGGCGGCGGTGCATCTCTCGACCAATGAGCCGAGCTTTGTGCTGGACTGCGACACGAACACGCTGGCCACCGCGGCGATGGACCCGAAAATCGTGCTGTACTTCGCACGCCACGCATCGCCGAAGATCGCCTCCCAGGACCCGCCCATGCGGGCCTCGCTGGACGCAGTGTTCTACGTCTGCTACAGCAACTGCCTGTCGCGGCACGTCTATCCGCTGCAATACGACTCGTGGACGGACGACACGCGCAAGACGCTGGGCGAGCTCCTGCGCGAGCGGTACAGCCAGCTCAGCGGGGAAATCCAGGACATCTACGGCTGGCTCCCGAGCGGGATCCCCGGGACCTCGGAGGGCCTGCACAGCCTGCTCGCGGACCGGTGCGAGTTCGCGGCGCTGGCCATCCTGCCGCCCGCGCTGGTGAGGCAGGAGACGGGCTCCATCGAGCCGCTGGTCATCCTCGACCGCTGCGAGGCCTTCGCCCTGCCGGACATCTTGGATGTCGCGCTGGTCCTCTACAACGACGAGGACTGGAACAAGCGCCAACGCATCTTAAACGGAACCCTCCCGCATGAGGAGGCGGAGCGGATACAGGGGTTTTTAGGGAAACTGTTTTCCAAACGGATTGCCTTCCCGGCGAAAGGAGGATCACGGTTATGAAGTACGAAGTGCAGAGTGCGGAGCGCGGCGTGCGGCGTGCCGCCGAGCCAGCCCCGAACGCCAAGACCGGCGCGACGCTCATCGCCACGCTGGGCATCCTGACGGTGCTGACCATGCTGATTATCGGGTTCTTCGTGTCCTCGCGCATCCACCGCCAGACCAGCGCGAGCGACCAATACCGCGCCACGGCGCGCAACCAGCTTGACGAGGCCCTCTTCCTTGCGATGCGCTACGTGGACGAGGCGATGACGCCCCCCAACTACCCGAGCGAGTTCGAAGGCGAGAACACCACCGCATTCGGCATCTCGAGCGCCTTCGGGAGCTACCAGCGGCTTGCGCCGATCAGGTCGTTATCGGGCGAGGATCTCGGCCCCTGGTTCCGGGAGGAGTTCAGCGACAACCGCAACTACAACACCGAGGAATTCGAGTGGCAGGCGCCGGAGGTGCTGACCTCCCCGACGCTGCTGGGCACCAACAACGTCTACGTCAACCTCCTCACCCCGCAGGTCCTGCGCCTGCTGCCGCCCATCCTGACCAACCAGCTCGCGGAGCTCCTGAACCCCGATAACGAGAACCCCCGCCCCCTCCGGAGCGGATGGTTTCAGTTCGACCCCGTCCTCTATGCCCCCGACGACATCAAGCTGCTGACGCACCCGTCGCGCATCGCGTTCGCGATGTTCAACTGCTCCAGCCTCTTCGACGCAAACTACTTCGGCTACGTGCCGCCCGCCGAGAAGTGGGCCACCACCTGCTTCAACCAAGCGGACGTAACCAACTGGGTCAAGTGGGCCACAAGCGAGGGAACCCTCTTCACGAACCTGCAAGGCCTCGCGGGCGTGGACGTGGACATCCCCGAGCTGGCCCCGTTCAGCTTCCTCTCGTATGACCCCGGCCCGGACGTGTACCCCCTCACCTTGGGGCGCCGTAACCCCGGCCTGGGGACCCACCGTTTTAACGCCCGGCCCGCGTTTGACCTGAACGACCCCCGGGACCTGCTCCCCCTCTACCTGCAGTCCAACCTCGTGGACGCCTATCAGCACCCAGCCCTCCTGACGAAGGGGGGGGCCGACGGCGCGGTGTACTCGAAGTTCAACATCAACAGCATCACGAACTTCTGCCCGACGCTGGACAGCTGGGGGCGGATCACCACGCCCCCGAGGGGCGACACCGGCAGGGGCACCCCCTGGTACAACAGCGCAGACTTCCGCTCCGAATGGCTCGACCCCGTAACCTTCCTGCTGAAGCTCTCCCTCACGGATAACTGGTGGGACGGCGACCCCCGCCGCATCCCCGGCTTCCGCGACGACGACACGCCCCTCGCGACATTCTCATGGGCCGTCGCGAACCACATCGAGGCGGGCCGCGTCCCGAGGGTCTCCGACTTCCCCACCACGGACAACCCCGAGCCGGACATCTACACCCGCGCGGACTACGCCGTCAAGGACGTGCCGCTCATCAACAAGGTGCATGTCTTCAACGTCTTCGACCCGCAGGCGCCGCAGGGCCCCGCGTATTATGACTTCCTCAACGGGGGGGGGATTGACCCGGCCCTCTCGAACCACTACGCCGTGGCCATCGAGCTGTGGTACCCCTTCGCGCCGCACGAGCCGCCCGAGGACGCCTGGCTCTACGTCGGGGTCGTTACCAACGCGATGGAGGCCACCACCACCACCAACCGCTCGTGGAACTCCAACGAGCTGGCCGACTGGTTCGCCTGGCGCGACGCGGGCCGGAACCTCACCTCCATGCAGATCCTCTTCGAGCAGTGGTCCGAGCAGTACCGCACCAGCAGCGTCAGCAACAAGTTCCTGAACGTCTATTCGTCGGCCCAGACCGTCGGGTTCGACTACTACTACACCCAGCGGAGGGGGTGGGTGTGGGAACAGCGCAAGGAGGACCACACCCTCTGGCAGATCATCACCGGCGACAAAGACCTCTGGTTCACCGCCGGTATGCCCGGCCACCCCTCATGGCCGGGGACGGACGAGGACGGGACCGTCCTCATCCAAGACACCCCCATCTGGCAGGCCTTCTACCCCGAGACCGACAGCAACGGCTACGCCGAGGGCATCACCGCCACCAACTACTACATCGCATGGCTGACCGGGACCGAAACGGACGACGGCGAGGTCTTCGTAACGACGAACCGCCTCTCAGGCATCCGCTGGGAGGACTACTACACCCACCTCTACTTAGGCGATATGTACTTCGGGGACACGAGCTCCCCTTGCCCCACCCTGCTCTGGACAGGCACCAACACCTACCTGCTCGGGGGGACAACCGCCAGCGGGAACTACCTCGACCTCACGACCGACCTGGTAACCCCAACCCCCTTGACGAAAATCTACAAGCGCCTGCTCTCCCTCTCAACGGACTACGGCGGGACGGACATCAGCCTGGTCGTCAACCACGTAACAACCGTGCTCACGCCCTACACCGTGATAACAAACGTGTTCGGCGCGACCTACCGGCAATGGGGCGGAGGCCCCGGAAGCCCGACGGCGGAACGGGTAACCAATGAGCGGATAACAACCAACCGCGTAACCTCGCTCGTGCTGTCAAACACCCGGGACCCCAGCACCAATTTCACCGCCCACGTTGTGAGCGCGCCCATGCTCCCCATTGTGGACGTTGACGCGGAACACATCCTCTTTGTGGACTACGAGGTCCTCACCGAGGTCCCGCCCCTGCCGCGCGAAGGGGTCGAGTATATGTGGGACGCCCTCGACGGGCTGTTCGGCCTCATGCCCACAAACTCCCTCTCCGCCCTCCAAGACTTCCTCATGCTCCGCCCCAGCGACGGCGGCTACCTCGACGCCCCCTTCCTCGACTTCTTCAACGACAACCTCTCAAGCATCAACCGCCTCCTGCGCACCCACCAGACCCCCGGCCGCTTCGGGGGCCAGCGCGGCTACAACTACATCGAGCTCCCGCCCCCGGGCGCCGGCAACGAATGGGTGGACGTTGCCGACGCCCGGCAAGACACCGAAACCTACGGCATCTACTACACCGTCTTCCCCAAGATGTACGTGTGCTTCCCCGAGGTTGAAATGGTGCCCACGCTGGACTTAGAGGGCGTCGAGACCGGGGAGAGCCAGGCGGTTACCAACTACTTCCAGCTCGGCGACAAAGACTACCGCCTCTGGGTCAACCCCGCCGTCGCCCTTGAGGACGACGAAAACCGTTACCTCGGCGAAGAGCGCGTCGGGCACGTCTTCCTCGACAACGGGGAAGAGGCCGGCTGCATCGTGGACGAGGCCCTGCTGACCCGGACCCAAGAGAGTGATTTCCTGCCGGTCGAGTGGAACAGCGTCGGGCTCACCTACGCGCCCGACCCCCGCCGCAACGCATGGGGGGAGCCGGAGCGAGGGCAGTGGATCTGGATGCGCACCTTCCCAGACGAACGCGACGCGGATGACAATCCCGTCTATATCCCGGACCGGATCATGCACTACGACAGAAGCGACCGGAACGCCTCCGACCTGGAGAACTACAACTGGGCCGTCAAGGAACTCCCCTTCATCCTGCCCCGCACCCCCTTCCAATCCATCGGCGACCTCGGCCACGTCTATATCCCGTACCGCAACTACCGCAGCAACAGGGGCGGCCAGCCCGGTCCCAACGAGATGCTCGCCTGCGACACCGTTACCTTCGCCACCCGCTCCGGCGCGACCCTGCTCGACATCTTCACCGTCGCCCCCGAGAGCAAGCCCAGGTACGGCCTCGTGCAGCCCAACACCCTGCTCGAGCCCGTCGTCAAGACCCTGCTCTCCGACGCCCAAACCGGATGGACAAACAATGTGGGGTACTCGGACACACAAGCCCTGCTCCGGGACGACTTCGCCCACATGGACACCCTGACGGAGATCTACACCAACGCCATCATCACCGCACCGTTCGGCATGGGCTGGCGCTCGTATGCCGACATGATGCCCATGCTCCTTTCATTCAACCTGTTCCCAGACTCCGCCCAGACCGCCCCCGAACGAAACGAGCTCGATGCCATCCGGAACGACCTGGAGCAACAGCTCAAGAACAGCAAGCACGCAAGACACGACTACCTCGAAGACATCACGCGCGGGCTGATAGACAAAGTCTCCTTCCGCCAGAACGTCTATATGGTCGTCGTCGCCGCGCAGACCCTCTCGCGCTCCTCCACGCCCGAGAAGGCCGTCGTGCTGGCCGACCAGCGCGCACTCGTTACCGTCATCCGCGACGCCTGGTCCGGCCGCTGGGTCATCCACAACTGGAAATGGCTCACGGAATAGCCCTGAAGACGTGATGACTCCCACAGAGCAAAGTTTTTTCCTGCCGTCGCACGGGCGGATGTTGGCAGCGACGTGCGTTACGCCTGAACGCGTGAAGGCCGCGCTGCTGGTGGCCGGGCCGTTTGTCGAGGAGCGCAAGGGCACGCTGCCGGTCGCCGTGAAGCTGGCGCGGCAACTGGCGCAACAGGGCATCGCGACCCTGTTCTTCGATTTCTCGGGATGCGGCGACTCCGACGGCGATTTCGCGGACACGCCCCCCGAGGCGTTCGGGCAGGATTGCGAAACCGCCTATGCGTGGCTTGCGCAAACCTTTCCGCCCGTGCCGCGGCTGCTGCTCGGCATCCGCACGGGCGCAGGGCTGGCGATGCGCCTTGCGGCGGCCCACCCCGAGGTGGCAGGGTGCGCCGTGTGGTCGCCGGTCTCGGGCGCGGACTTCTTCAGGCAGCTCGCGCAACGCCGCATGGTGAACGATATGGTCGCCTACGGCAAGGCCACCGAGAGCCGCGCGTCGCTGGAAGCGCGCTTGCAAAAGAACGAGACCGTGGACATGGACGGCTACCCGATTTCAGGCGCGTTCCATGGATGGCTGCAACAGTTGCGGCTCGGCGGGGAGATGTCCGCCCTGCCTCTGCTGCTTGCGACGGGCGGGCATGATGAGAAGGGTGCGGCGGCGGCGTTTGCGGATGCCCCCGCGCTCACCCGCTCGGCCCTGCGCTACCCGCCGTTCTGGAACACGGTGGGCCATGTGGACCTCTCTGCCCTGATTGATGAGACCACCGCATGGCTGGCGGCGCGTGTGCAGGGCGGCGCGGAGCACCCGGCCGGCGTCAAGGATTGGGGGCCCGGGCAGGAACGCCTGTGCGGCCTGGGCGAGGATGGTTTGATGGCGCGTGCGATTGTGGATGTCCCGTCTGTCGCGCCGACGTGCGGCGTGCTGTTCCTGCATGGCTGGTCAGGCGACCGCACCGGGCCGCACCGCCTGTTCACGCGGTTTGCCCGCGAGCTGAACGCGCAGGGATGCCTCTGCATCCGCCCGGACTTTATCGGCCGCGGCCTCAGCGATGGCGCGGACAGCGATGCGTCCATCAGCGGGATGGCCGATGTCGCGCAACGGGCGTTGGATGCGTTGCGGGGGCGGCTGCCGCCCGAGGCCCCGATTGTTGTTGTCGCGATTTGCTCGGGATGCAAGGTCGCCCTTGCGCTGGCGTCGCGCAACCTCGGCATCAGCCGCCTGATGCTGTGGTCGGCGGAGTCCATGGGGTCGCTGCGGAGCGCGGCCACGGGGTCGCGCAAGACGTTCACGGCGCTGAAGACGTACCTGCTGAAATTGGCGCGGCCCGAGACGTGGCGGAAAATCCTGTCCGGGAAGGTGCAGGCCGGGATGGTAACGAAAGCGCTGGTGAAGCATGAGACGCGCACGAAAGAGGAGGCGGTCTGGGAGGATGGCGTGCTGGGGGCCTTTGCCGCCTACCGCAACCCGGTCCATTTCGTGTTCGGCGGCTCAGACCCTGATGCCGCGGGGTCGAGGCAGGCCTATGCGCGCTACTGCGCGAAGCACGGCATCCCCGCGACTGAGCACACCATCCCTCATGCCGGGCATAGCTATTACAGCGAGGCCTGGACGCGGAGCCTGCTGGAGACCAGCGCGCAGAAGATGACGCAGAGCAGCAACGGCTGAACCCGCGCAGGGGCAACGCGCAAATGAAATTCGGCGCTTGCAAGTCAACCATGAGAAGCGGTATCATAGGGTTTCATTTTGGGGATTGTTTGTGCAAGGGGATTGGGCGATGAATATTCCGGTTCTGATTGTCCAGGGGCAGTCGCTGGCGGAGGTGTTTGAGCGGGCGCTGACGGCGCTGTATGTCGAGGGCGTGCGGGTGCGCACGCAGTACGACAAGGAGGGCGATCCGTTGAGCGTGGATGCGACCATGAATATGACGATCGCGGACCCGATGGCGGACCCGATGATCCATAAGGCGTTCCCGGGGGGTATCGCGGACCTGCGTGAATACGTTTATGAGCTGGAGGGGCTGAAGGACTCGTGGGTCAAGGCGATGAATGACCCCGAGGATACGCGCTGGGAATACACCTACCATGGCCGCTTGCAGAATTATGGCCAGTGGAAAGAAAACGGCGCGGATGGCAGGGCGGTGTTCACGGGGCCGTTTCAGGTGGACCAGATCGAGTATGTCATCGCGAAGTTGTGCGAGCAGCCGTTCACGCGGCAGGCGCAGATGATCACCTGGATGCCGAGCCTGGACTTGACGTGCTATGACCCGCCGTGTTTGCAGTCCATCTGGTACCGTATGCTCGAAGACAAGGACGGCGTGCAGTGGTTGAATGCCAATGTCCGTTTCCGCAGCAATGACGCATGGGGCGCGAACTTCATGAATATGTTCGGGTTCACGATGTTTAACCGCACCGTCATCGCGGATGCCATCCAGCAGCGCACGGGCCGGCCGGTGAGGCTGGGGCGCATGAACTGGCAGGCGGACTCGTTCCACATCTACGGCAAGGACATTGAACAGGCGGAGCAGCGGCTCTTCAACCGCATTGCGGTAACGACGTTCGAGGAGCGCGTTTATCATTTCAGGGACCCGATGATACAGGAGATGTATCACGAGGACGAGGCCGCAATCCTTGCGAAGATTGCGGAGATGAATGCACGGTACAGTGGAGCGTGAGGGGTGCAGAGGGAAGGAACGGAGGGACAGATGATGAAATCTCAAAGCGTGAGGACCAAGGCTCAGATGCGCTTGGCGTGTTTGGCGATGGTGGCCGCGTGCGGCGCATGGGCGGCGGATGAGGCGTTGGTGAAGGACTGGATGGAGCAGGCGAGGCTGAGGTTCTCGCCGGAGCCGAATGCGCACGGCGGCGCGCTCGGGCGTTATGGCGGCGGCACGGTTACGCCGGCGGAGGATGCGGCCGGGGCGGTGGACGGCAAGACGGATGAACTGTGGGGTTTCCACACGGGCGAGGATGATAAGCCGTGGTGGCAGGTGGACTTGGGGAAGGCGGTCAAGGTGGACAAGATCGTCGTGCATAACCGCCCGGGGTTTGAGGAGCGCACAAAGGATGTGCAGGTCCTCTTGTCGCAGGACGGTCAGGCGTGGGCAGCGTTTTACTCGCATGACGGGAACATTTTCGGCATTGACGACAAGGCGCTCGTGGTGCCGGGCAAGGGCGCGGCGGCGCGGTTTGTGCGCTTGCAGCTCCCGCGCAAAAGTTATTTCCACCTGAACGAGGTGCAGGTGTTTGCGGATGGCGGGGCGGACAACCTCGCGCGGGGCAAGCCGGCGTTGCAGTCGAGCGTGTCGCAGTGGTCGCAGTCGCACGCGGCCAAGGCGGACACGGCCGAATGGGTGCGCATCGCGAGGGAGTCGCTGGAGCGCGGCCAGAAGTTGGCGGAAGCGCTGAAGCGGAAGGGCGTCAATACGGCCGCGTTCGAGGCCGAGAGCAAGGCGCTGGAAAAGAAGATTGCGGATGCGGGGCGCCTGCTGGAAGAGGAGCAGATCGGCCAGTATCTTGCGGTGCGCCGCGCGGTGCGCGCGTTGGCGATGAAGAACCCGCTGCTGAACTTCGACAAGCTGCTGGTAACGAAGCTGCTCGACCCGGGATGGATCTACCATATGTCCGATCAGTTCTATGGGTGGTGGTCGCGCCCCGGCGGCGGGATTTATGTGCTGGAGGATTTCAAGTCGGGGGCGCCGAAAGAGACGTGCCTGACGGCCTCGTTTGCGGAAGGGTGCTTTATGCGCCCGATGCTGTCGTGGGATGCGAAGAAAGTGGTGTTCGCCTATTGCAAGTTCTACCCCGACACGAACGCGAACCGCAAGAAGACGGACAAGGCGAGCCTGCCCGAGGATTCGTTCTATCACCTCTATGAGATGAACATTGACGGGAGCGGTCTGCGCCAGTTGACGTTCGGGAAATACAATGACTTCGATGCGCGGTATCTGCCCGACGGCCGGATCGTGTTCCTCTCGACGCGGCGCGGGTGGCGCACGCGGTACAGCAACGACGATGTGCAGGCGACCCTCAAGGAGACGGCACTGCCCGAGAGTTATGTGCGGTGCGGCGGCGACGACTGGCGGCCGGTCGCGGTTTATACGCTGCACACCATGAATGCGGACGGCAGCGATATGCGGACCATCTCGCCGTTCGAGATGTTCGAGTGGACGCCCACCGTCGCCAACGACGGCACGCTCATCTATTCGCGGTGGGACTATGTGGACCGCCACAATATGCCGTACATGGGGCTGTGGCGCGTGAACCCGGACGGCACGCAACCCATCCATTTCTACGGGAACTACACGCGCAATCCGCAGAGTATGTTCGAGCCGCGCCCGATCCCCGGCTCATCCAAGATCGTGTTCACGGCCGGGGCGCACCATGCGAACGTCGGCGGCTCGCTGGTGCTGGTGGATGTGAAGCATGGCGAGGACGGCAACGACCCCATCGAGCGGCTGACCCCCGAAGTGCCGTTTGCGGAATCCGAGACCTCCGGCAACAAGAACGTCTGGCTGCACCACTACTACGCATCGCCCTGGCCGCTGTCCGAGACGTTCTACCTCACGGGCTGGAGTTGGCGCGGGCTGCGCACGCACTTCTCGCAGAACGACGACGGTGCGCGGATGGGGACGTACCTCTACGACGCGTTCGGCAACCTCGACCTGCTCTGCGCCGACCCGAAGTTCCAAGTGCAGCACCCGATCCCGGTCGTGCCGCAGCAAACGCCGCCCATCATCGCCAGCACCGTGCCGCCGGATGCGCCGCTCTATGGCCAGTTCCTGCTCTCGAATGTCTATAAGAGCCGCAAGCCGTTCCCCGAGGGCGCGCGTGTTACCGCGTTGCGGATTGTCGCCATCCCGCCGAAGGTCCAGCCGCACATGAACAATCCCGAGATCGGCGTAACCGCGGACGACCCCGGCAAATGCGTGCTTGGCACCGTGCCGGTCGCTGCGGACGGGTCGGCGAATTTCCTGGCGCCGTCGAACGTAACGCTCTTCTTCCAGGCGCTGGACAAAGACGGCGTGGTGGTGCAGACGATGAGGAGCGGCGTCTCGCTCCAGCCCGGGCAGGCGTGGACCTGCACGGGGTGCCACGAGCAGAAAGAGGAGGTCGGCTATGCGACCCAGCCGCAGGTGGCCGCACTGAAAGACGAGCCCGCGAAGATCACGCCCGAGGTCGAGGGCAGCTGGCCGTTCCGCTTCGACCGCTTGGTCGCGCCGGTCCTGAAGTCGTCCTGCGCGGCGTGCCACACCGGCGCGGAGAAAGCGCCGTTCGCGTTTTCGGATAACCCCAAAGAGGCGTGGAAGAAACTGGTGAACGCCGGGAACCCGTCTGTCGCGGGGCTGGTGAAGAAGCACTACAACGACAGCACCGAGTCCATCCCCGGCGAAGGCATCGCGGCGAACGCCAAACTCTACAAGCACGCGCAACGCCTGTTGGCCGACAACAAAATCAAGCCCGACGACTTCCGCCGCCTCGTGCTGTGGATGGATGTCTATGGCCAGTACCTCGGCCACTTCAATGACTGGCAAGAGCAGGAGCTCGCGGATTTGCGCCGCGAATGGAGCGCGACGATTTTGACGGGCGCAACGACGCAGAATGCAGGGGCGGGCCGAAAGGACACCAGATGATGAAGACACGACGCATAGTAGGAATCGGATGTTTGGCGATGCTTGTCGCGGGTGCGGTAACGGCGCAGCAGGCGGCGGACCGGGCGGTGCTGACTGCGCCGATCTTGTTCTGCAAGCAGTTCAATTATCAGGGGCTGCACATCTATGACACGTTCTACCAGTGGCGGCCGGGCGGGGGGCTGTATGTGCTGGAGAATCCGTCTGACCCACAGGAGCAACACCGCGTGAGGGCGGTCATTGACGCGACCACGAAAGAGACGCTGGGCGAGGGTATCTATTTCGACCCGTCGCTGTCGTATGACGCGAAGACCGTGTTGTTCTCGTTCAAGGGGAAGCCGAACGGGAACTCGACGATTTATGAGATCGGGGTGGACGGCACAGGCCTGCGCCAGATCACCAACCTGGATGCGAATGGCAATCCGTACAAGGGGAGCGGGGGCGGCCATCACGATGTAACGCCGTGCTACTTGCCGGACGGGCGCATCGTGTTCACCTCCACGCGCTACAGCGGGCTCGTGCCGTGCGCGAACAATGGCGTGGCCATCCTGCACGTGATGAATGCGGACGGCAGCGACATCCATACGATTTCCGTGAACAACGTAACGGAGTTTGACCCGTGCGTGCTGCCGGACGGCCGTATCCTGTTCGGCCGCTGGGAGTATGTTGACCGCAACGCGCTGGTCATCCAGAGCTTGTGGACGGTTCTGCCGGATGGCCGCAACGAGTCCGCGCTGTATGCGAACAACATGGTGTTCCCCGAGGCGACGCTGCAGGCCAAGCCTGTGCCGGGCAATGACGCGCTCGTGATGACGACCTTCGCGCCGCACAATGCGCCGCCGCGCGGCACGATTGCGATAGTGGACACGCGCGTGGGCAAGAACGACCCTGCGGCCATTACCAATTTCGAGTATCCCGACCGCCCGACGTATGACCGCGGGGAATCGTGCGACCCGTGGCCGCTCAACGAGAACGTGGCGCTCTACAGCGGAATCCCGACAGAAGCGGACGCGCCGACAATCGCCATCAAGGATGCGGGAAACAAGTATCGCGAGCGGAGCAACGCGAAGCTGAACGCGCTGATGCTGATTGACCGCTCGGGCAAGAAGGTGCTCGTGCACAGCGACCCGGCCATTGACCTGCACAACCCGATCCCGCTCGTGCCGCGGCCGTTGCCGCGCGTGAACCTCGACATGACAGACCGCACGAAGCGCACCGGGACGTTTTTTGTGAATGACGTGTATGTGTCCATGCCGGAGGTGAAGCGCGGGACCATCAAATGGCTGAGGGTGCTGGAAGAGACGTCGCGCGTGAGCGAGTCGCCGGGCGGCAACAGCCTGAACCAGACGTTCTCCATTTCCGCGGCGTTGGCGTGGAGCGCAAAAATCTATCACGGCATCGTCCCGGTGGAGGACGACGGCTCGGTGTTCTTCGAGGCCCCGTCGGGGCGCGCGCTGTTTTTCCAACTGCTGGACAAGGACTACAAGATGGTGCGCGGGATGCGGTCGTTCGTGCAGGCCTCGCCGGGGGTTACGCGGAGCTGCGCCGGGTGCCACGAGTACAACCCGGTGGCGCAGGGGATGGGGCGCATCACGGACCGCAAGCCGAAGCAGCTGCAGCCCGAGTCCTGGGGCACGGGCTGGCTCGATTACACGCAGCGGATACAGCCGGTGCTGAATGAGAAGTGCGTGAGCTGCCACGGCGGCGAGCAGGGTGTCCAGAAAGGCCTCGACCTCTCGGGCGGGTGGACCGAACTCTTCAACATCTCGTATGAGAGCCTGACCGCACGGCGCGAGAAGATGTACACGGCGGATGTGATCGGCGGGATCTGCGGGATGAACGGAACGGCCTATTGGTCGTGCAAGGTGTTCGATGCGTACCAGCACGGGAGCGGCAAGGCCCTCTTGGCGGATGTGCTGCTCGGCCCGATGCACTCGGATATCCTGACGGATACGGAGCGCGAGCTGTTCTTTGCGTGGATGGATTCAAACGGCGCCTATTTCGGGACATGGGATTTCACGCGCGTCCCGCCTGAGGCGGAGGCCTACAAACGCGCCGCCGCATCCATCAAGGCGGTCATGAAGAAATCCGCGTGTGCGGCGTGCCACACGGACGACAGCGGCAACGTCAAGCGCTTCGACAACTGGATTAACCTCGAACGCCCCGAGATGAGCCTCGTGCTGCGCGCGCCGCTGCCGCAGTCGTTCGCGGCGCGCGGCGGGTTCGGGCTTGCGCTCTGCCGCGACAGGAAGATGAACCCGTCCTTCACGCGGCGCGGCGTGCTGTATGGGTTCGGCTACGAGCACGCGGTGAAAGACCTCGACAAGTTCCCGTCTCAGAAATGGGAGAACACGTGGCCCGCGGACGGTCAGCCGGTGGTGTCGCTCGCCTCGACCAACGCGCCCGTCTATCAAGAGATGCTGAAGGTCATTCAGGATGCCCGCATCGCATTGCTCGCCAAGCCGCGCATGGATATGCCGTATGCCGATTGGGTCGGCGGCGGGATTGTGCCGGGGCGCGCGCGCCAGATTCTGCCGCAGCCGTTGCCCGACCCCCTGCCGAAGGTTACCGCCACGAACGGGGTGTTCGGCCTCGTGCAGCTCAACTGGGAGTCCTCTGCCCGCATGATCGGCCTCATCGCCGAGATTCACCGGGGCAAGAAAGACAAGTTCAAGCCCGACGCCACCACGCTCATCGGCCGCAGCGAACGCGCCACGTTCTGCGACACCAACCCGCCGCCCGGGAAAATCTATTACGCCGTCGTGTTTGTGTCCGACCCTGCCGAGACGTGCGGCACGGTGAAGAGCGGCGCGGTCTTTGATTACCAGCACCAGCAACCCGCCGATGACAAGGGAGAGGCCTGCCCGCTGGTGTCGTTCAAGCCCGAACGCGCCGCGCCGGTCTATGTTACGCACGAACCCCCGAAACAGGACAAGCAGACGCAGACAGACATCCTGCCGCAGGCCGAGCCGAGGACCGGGAACATCGCCTTGTCGTGGCCGCCTGTCGGCGTGCCGGGCCTGACGGCCTACGATGTCTATGGGGCGCAGGGCCGGGGCAAGCCCGTCAAGCTCAACAAAGAGCCGTTGCGCACACCGCAGTATGTGGACGCCACGTTCCACGGAATGCAAGAGACGCGCTACGCCGCTACCGCCTACGGCCCGAACGCCCCCGAGCGCAAACCCCCGGCCGACAAATACTGGGTCAGCGCGACACCCAAGCCGATGCGCGAAACGCCCGTCTTCAAACTGTCCCCGACCGCAGAAGGTCTGCAGCTCACCGACGGCGCACGGTTTGAGGACGGCGTGCTGGTGCTCACCGGGAACGGGTTTGCGAAACGGCCGCCGCTCAACGACCTCTCCGGCTCGCCCTTCAGCTTCGTGCTGGAAATCATGTTCGACGAAGCCGGGGCGATGCCCGTGGTGCTGGGCTTCGGGAAGTACCAAGGCGACGGCTGGTTTGTCCAGCGCTTCGGCGGAGGCTGGCGATTCCACCTCGCGAACACCTCCTGCGACGGCGGCTCCATGCAGGTCGGGCAATGGACGCGCCTCGTCGGCACATTCGACGGCTCGACCGCCCGTCTCTACCAAGACGGCAAGAAAGTCGCCGAGACGTTCATCCCCGCCATGCCCACCCCGCTCACCACCGACTGGCGCATCGGGCAATACGTCCAGCTTGAGCCCCCGTTCCAGGTCCACGGCAAAATCCGCCTGCTTGAGATTTACGACCGCATCGTGCAGTAAGGCAACGGCCCGCGCCGAAGGCCCGGCCCGAATTCCCTGTTACTTTTCACTTGCAACCGTCGCCTAACTCCGTCATACTATGGCGCACGTTCACCAAGAGAAAGGAAGGATGGAGGATTTTTTATGGGTTCAGGTCGTACATTAAGGAAGGCTCCGCGCACACGCCCGATCAAGAGTCCGGGCGGGAAACGCCGTCGCACAAAGGCACAGCGTGCGCGTCTCGTGAAGCTCGGTCTCGCGGAAGAGACGGTCGCGAAGATGCAGCCCGAGGTGGTCCGCAAGATGGTCCAGCGGCCCGTCAAGGTGAAGAAAAGCGTCGCCGCGGCCGCGGCGAAGGCACAGTAACTCGCCGCTGGCATTTGACTTTCACACAAGCCAACCCCTTTGGTTGGCTTTCTATTTCATAGGGAAAACGACTTATGGCAAAACAGGCAGAGACCAAGCAGGCGGCCGCGAAACCGCGGGTCCGGATCACTGACACCACCTTGCGCGATGCGCACCAGTCGCTGTGGGCCACGCGGATGCGCACGGACGACATCCTCGCCATTGCGGAGGCGGTTGACAACGCGGGGTTCTATTCGCTCGAATGCTGGGGCGGGGCCACGTTCGACGTGTGCCTGCGCTTCCTGCGCGAGAACCCGTGGGAGCGTCTGCGCCAGATTAAGGCGGTCGCGAAGCGGACGCCGTTGCAGATGCTCCTGCGCGGCCAGAACGCCCTCGGCTACAAGCATTACCCCGACGACATCCTGGAGCGTTGCGTGGCCGTGGCCTGCGAGAACGGCATGGACATCTTCCGTATCTTCGACGCGCTGAACGATAACCGCAACCTGGCCTGCGCCATCCGTGCCGTCAAGAAATACGGCGGCCACGCGCAAGGCACCATCAGCTACACCTACAGCCCCGTGCATACGGTCGCGAATTTCGTCGCCATCGCCAAGGAGCAAGCGTCCATGGGCGCGGACTCCATCTGCATCAAGGACATGGCCGGCATCCTCTCGCCCGCCGCCGCCACGGAGCTGGTTACGGCCTTGGCGAAGAACGTCAAAATCCCGATACAGGTCCATTCGCACATGACCAGCGGCATGGCCGCCACGATGTATATGGCCGCCGTGAAGGCCGGCGCGGGCGCGATTGACACCGCCGTCTCCACGATGTCGGGATTCTCCTCGCAGCCGCCCACCGAGACCATGGTCGCCATGCTGGAAGCCGAAGGCTACGAGACCGGCATCAACCATGCGATGGTGGCCAAGGAGAACGACCATTTCCGCAAGCTCAAGCCGTCGCGCGAACCCTCCACCGGCCTCGGCGAACTCATTGACGCCGGCGTGCTGGAGCATCACATCCCGGGCGGCATGATTTCCAACCTGCGCTCGCAACTGCAACAGCAGGACGCGCTCGACCGCTTGCCGGAGGTGATGGCCGAACTGCCGCGCACACGCGCCGACATGGGCTACCCGCCGCTCGTTACGCCGACCAGTCAGATTGTCGGCGTGCAGGCCGTGCTGAACGTGCTGGCCGGCAAACGCTACGAGATGGTTACCCAAGAGACGCGCAACTACATCAAGGGCCTGTACGGCCGTTCGCCCGCGCCTGTTGACGCGAAACTCGCCAAAAAGATTTTGGGCAACGAGAAGCCCATCACCTGCCGCCCGGCCGACCAGCTCAAACCCGGCCTCGCCGCGGCCGCTGCGGAACTCGACCCTAAGTTCATCGAGAAAGAAGAGGACATCCTCTCCTACTGTATGTTCCCCGAAGTGGCGTTGGGCTATTTCAAGTGGCGTGCGACCGCCCCCGACCAGCGCGACCCCATCCCGGCCGACCTTGAGAATCAAAAGGCCAAGGCGGCGCCTGTGGCAGAGGCCCCCGCGCCCCAAGCCATCCTCGATGCGCAACACACGGAAATCGGCCAGCTTGTGCTGCACCTGTTCTCTCGCCTCGGGTTCGCGGAGGGCATCCGCCCCCCCGCGCTCAAGCCCCAGATGCCCGCAGACATCCCGGTCTCCGCTCCTGCCCCGGCGCCTAAGGAGAAGAAGCCTGAGGCCGTCGCCGGCCCCACCATCAATGCACCGCTGAGCGGCACCTTCTACCGTTCGCCCGGCCCGGGCAAACCGAACCTCTCGAACGAGGGCGACGCCATCAAGGCCAGCGACGCGCTCTGCATCGTCGAGGCTATGAAGCTGTTCAACCAGATTAAGGCCGACAAGCCGCTGACCGTCATCAAGTTCCTCGTCGAGCACGGCGCAGCCGTTACCAAGGGCCAGCCGCTGGCCACCGTGCGCTACTGATGATGACCGTGTTCACGAAGTCCTTCGGCTGTCGGCTCAACCAGGCCGAGGGCGGACAGATGGACGCTGCGTTTGAGAACGCCGGGTTTCAGCGCGTCCCGTCCGCATCGGATGTCATCGTCGTCAACTCCTGCACGGTTACGCAGAAAGCGGAGAGCGAATGCCTGAAATTCCTTCGGCACGTCCGCATCACACAGCCCAAGGCTTGCATTGTGCTGACAGGTTGCGCGGCGGAGACCTGTACGCCTGATGCGATACGCGGCCTCGCAGACCTCATCGTCCGGCAGACCGAGAAGGATAACATCGTCCCCCTCGTCATGCGCCACTTGGGGAAAGAAACCGTTGCGCCCGGCACATCCTTCCGCAAGCCACGCACGCAACGCGCCGCGCTCAAAGTGCAAGACGGCTGCGCGTTCGCCTGTGCCTACTGCGTCGTCCCCTTTGCGCGGGGGAACGTGTCGCGTAGCCGCCCGTTCAACGAATGTCTCGCCGAGGCACGCACGCTGATTGAGAACGGCTTTCAAGAGATTGTCATCACGGGGTGCAACACGGCGTGCTATCAGGATGAGGGCAAGACCCTCGTTGACCTTCTGCACGCATTGTTGCCGTTACCGGGGCTTGGCCGTGTCCGCCTGGGCTCGATTGAACCCGAGACCGTCGAGCGCGACATCATCAAGCTGATGCTGGCTGAACCCAAACTCTGCCGCTTCCTCCACCTGCCGATACAGAGCGGCGACGACGAAACGTTGAAGCGGATGCGGCGGCGCTACACGGTTGACCGTGTGATGCGCTTCTTGGATGCGGCCTACCAGCAGATACCGGACATCTCCATCGGCACCGACCTCATCACGGGGTTCCCCGGGGAGACGGAAGCGGCCTTCAACAACTCCCGCAAGCTGGTTGAATCCTACCCGTTCAGCAATGTCCATGTCTTCCCCTACAGCGAGCGGCCGAAGACAACGGCGGCGGAGATGCCCAATCCCGTTGCGGCCACGACGCGCAAACAGCGGGCGAGACAATTGATTCAGACAGCAGCGAACGGCCGTCTCGAATACATGCGGCGTTTCATCGGGAAACCCGTTACGCTCGTCATTGAGCGGTACGACCCGCACGGCCGCGCGTGCGGATGGAGCGCCGAATACCTGCCCTGCGCCGTCCGCGGCCTCCCCGGCAACCTCCGCCGCACCCTCGCCACCTTCACCCCCACCGACATCCGCAACGGCACCCTGACGCATTGAACCGCCCGTTTGGGTTGCCAAGGGGACGGACATCAGATATAATACGCCCCTTTCGTGAAGGTTTTTAGAAATGGAGCAACCGCTGAAAATCAAGTATGTGAAGACGCGCTCGGCCTGGCGCGATGTCGCCGACGCGGCCCGGACAACCATCCGCATGGAGGAGGGCGAGAAAGAGCCCAGCCCGGCATGGAAGCGGCGGATGCTGCTGTCCGAGCATTCACCCATCCGCCTGATGGCCTTCAGGTGGAAATGGCTCAACCTGAAATATTGGGTGAGCGTCCACTTCGTGCGGCACAAGGTCGGCATCGAGCATTACGTCAGCACCCAGCGCACCGACCGCACCGGCACGAGCCGCGACGAGATACCGCAGTCCGCACAGGTCAACCACGAGTGCTGCGCGAACGCCCAGGCCCTCATCGCGATCTCCCGCAAACGCCTCTGCCGGCAGGCCTCCCCCGAGACGACCACGGCATGGCGGCTCGTGCTAGACGACGTGGCGAAGACCGAGCCCGAGCTGGCCAGCGTGTGCGTGCCGGAATGCATCTACCGCGGCTTCTGCCCAGAGTTCAAGCCCTGCGGCTATGCCAAGACAGCGGCGTACGCGAAAGCGCTGGCCGCCTACAGGAAAGGCCTTTAACGCCTGTGAAACAATCGCCAGAGCCAAAAGCGGAAACGCGCCCACCAGCCCGGGGAGGGCTTGCGCGGCCGGTGGCCGGCCTGTGTGTAATCTCGATCTGAAAGTGCCATGATGCGCCATTCTAACAAAATCCCTTCTCAAAAAACAATCCCCCCGAATCGCGAAGCGGGCGAGCGGCTCCAGAATGTGCTGGCGCGGCGCGGGGTGGCGTCGCGCCGCCATGCGGCAGAGATCATCGGGCAGGGCGATGTAACCGTGGATGGCCGTTGCGTAACCGAGCCGGGGTTCCGCGTGGACCCCGAGACCATGGTCATCTGCGTGCAGGGCAGACCCCTGCCGCGCAGCGAGGAAATCCACCGTACCATTCTGCTGTACAAGCCGGCGGGGCTGATCTGCGGCGCGGATAACGCGCAGGGCGAGACGGTCTGCGACTTCATGGGCAGGTATTTCCGTGAGCGGCTTGTGCCTGTCGGGAGGCTGGACAAGGAGAGCGAGGGCCTGCTCCTGATGTCGAATGACGGCGAGCTGGTCAACGCGATAACCCATCCGCGCTACGGGCACACCAAGACCTACATCGCGCGTGTGGCAGGGCGCATGGAGGACCGCAAGATGACGATCCTGCGGTCGCGCCTTGAGATAGATGGCTACGTCATCCGTCCTGTCGAGGTTGAGATCCTGGCCGTCGGCCGCGACCACACGCACAAGCTGGCGTTCACCTTGGCGGAGGGGCGCAACCGCCAGATACGTAAGATGTGCTCGCTGGCGGGGTTTGTCGTGCTGAGCCTCACGCGCGTGCGCATCGGCCCGATTAAGATCTGCAACATGAAGCCCGGCGAGTGGCGAGAGCTTTCCCCCGCCGAAATCCGCGCGCTGAAAAACCCAGGATGACGAACACCATGATGACGACGGCAAAGAAGCGCTTTATCCTGATCGCAACCTCGTTCAGCGAGCCGGGGACCATGGGAGGCAACACGAAGATTGCCATTGAGACGGTCCGCCATTTATCCGCGCGTATCCCGGTTACGGTCATCATCCCGGTGAGACGATTGCCGACGCTGACCGACAACCTTTCGCTCAATGACCGGATTACCGTACACACGATAGCGGATTACCCCCGCAATGGCCGCCTCCACCCGTTCAGCGAAGCCCTTTACTACCTCAAGCAGTTGAGGAAGATGTTTGCCGCGCTCGATGTCTCCGCCTCGGACTGGGTGTTCACGTCGAGCGACTTCCTGTACGACGCATGGCCCGTGTTCCTGCTGAAGAAGGCGTTCCGCTTCACGTGGATAACCAGTAATTTCCTGTTTGTGCCGACGCCGCTCGAAAACCTTGTGCGGCGCTACAAGTTCCCTTTTCTCCTCTATGTGATTGCGTACTTCTATCAGCGCACCATCTTCCACCTGATCAAGTGGCGCGGCGATTTGTTTGTCGTTACGAACGCATGCGACAAAACATACTTCCCGCCCTCCTACCGTGAACGCGTTTTTGCGTTTTACGGCGGGGTCAACATCGAGCAGATTGAGGCGGTCGAGAACGAGCCTGCCCCGCTGCGCTACGACATGATGTTTTGCAGCCGCGTGCACCCGCAGAAAGGCCTCGACCAATTCCTCGACATCTGGGCGCGTGTTGTCAGGGAACGCCCGGGCGCGAGGCTGGCAGTCATCGGGAACGGCGCACCCCACTACGAGCAATACCTGCACAAGAAAGCGGAACGGCTGGGACTCGCCGGGAGCATGGAATGGCTGGGGTATGTGAACAACGAAGAGAAATACAGGCTGTACCGCGCCTCGCGGTTCTTCGTCCACCCGACGGTCTATGACAACAACGGCATGGTGGCCGCGGAGGCCCTCTGCACGGGCCTGCGGGTGGTCATGAACGACCTGCCCAGCCTCAGGGAGATTTACACCGACGGGTGCACAAAGAGCGATTTCTCGGACACGGCCGCGACCGCCCGGGTGATCGCCGACCTGCTGTCAAGCCCCGAGTCAGGCAGGCTCCCCGACAGCACGGTCCAAGCCTACCGGCAATCCTGGGATTGGAACAACAGGATGCGGCTGTTCAAGGATTTCTTGGGGTTACGCGATTGAATGGGGTATGGCACGTGCCCTCATTCCTCATGCTTGCCGAAGACCAGTTCGTCGCCTGTCCGGAGGGAGTCGAGGTCGAGGCGGCCGGCCTCGGACTCGATGACGTGGGCGGCGCGCCACCCGCCCCAGACACAGAGCCGGCCGGGGGGGACGTTTTTGACAACCCGCACGATGCGCCCCGCCTTGCCGATGAACACGAGGTCAAGGGCGAACCTCATGCCGAGGGTGTGGACGGCGTTGCACCGCCGGATGACCATCGCGGCACTGTCGCCCAGCGACGCGCGCCCCAGCAGGCCGCGCATCCGCTCGTGCCATCTCGCGGCCACCTCGACGTGCCGCACCCAGACCTGTCCCTGATGCAAAATCATGTACCCCACATGATACCCTTTGCCCTGTGCCGGGGCAATGCGAAACGCAGTGGATATTTTTTTCTGCGGCATTGACTTGGTGATGCAAAACGGATATAGTGTATGGCTATTTTCTCCCTATAATAGGTGAAGTGTGTCCCGAAACGGCTCGGTTCACCTGTGTTGGGGTTTCAGGGAAGAAGGAAAGCGGAGGCTTATAGACTTATGGCGGCGAAGAAGACGACCTCGAAGAAGAAGGTGCCGGTAGCGAAGAAAGCGGTGCCTCCTGCGAAGAAAAAGCAAGTGTCCAAAGCTGTGCCGAAAAAAGCGCCTGTCCCGGCAAAGACGAAGCCGGCGCCCGCGAAGAAGCCGCCAGCAAAAAAGCCGGTGCCAGTGAAAAAGCCCGCGCCCGCGAAGAAGGCGGCGCCGGCCCGTGTGGCGAAGGGACCGGGCGGGAAGCCGGGTACCCTTCCCGGCAAGCACGCGAGTGCCGTTGATCGGAAGAAGAACCCGCGCCCGGCGAATGCGGCGGAGCTTGGGTTCGGGACAGACCCTGACAGCGGGGAGGTTACCCAAGAGGACCTCAATTTCGACGCAGAGGAGCTGCTGAGCCAGGCGGCCGAGAGCGAGCATGTGCGCCCGTATAATGACGACATCGCGCTGGACGAGGATGTGGACGATGTGGACGCGTATGTGGACCCCGAGGCGGGCGAGTCGGACGAGATGACGCCGTTTGAAGTCGGCGACGGCATGGAGTTTGCCGTCGGGTATGACGGCGAGCTGATGCGCGAGGCCGATGCCGCGGAGGCAAAGGCGAAGCGCGAGGAGCGCGGTGAGCGGATCAAGGACCTGATCAAGCGCGCGGAGACCCAGGGCGGTTACCTGACGTATGAGGACATCAACGAGGCGTTGCCGAGCTCGATTATCCGCGATGCGGACATCGAGTCGTACCTGGCCATCCTGCGCGGCATGGACATCGAGATCATTGACGCGTCGGAGGTCGAGCGGTTCCGCAGCGAGCATGAGGCGACGGAGCAGCGGGCGGGGCGCGGGAGCCGGATGGATTTCTTTGACGACCCGATCCGGATGTACCTGCACCAGATGGGACAGGTGCCGCTGCTGACCCGCGAGCAGGAGGTCGAGATCTGCAAGCGCATCGAGTACGCCGAGAGCAAGGAGCGCGAGATCTTCAACCAGTTCGCGTTCACGCCGCGCCTGTACCTGGAGCTGATTGACCGCCTCGAGACGGGGGTCGAGCGTTTCGACCGCGTGGTAACCGACAAGTTCGCCGACAGCCGCGACACCTACATGGAGGGCATCGAGAAGGTGAAGCGGCGCCTCACGCAGTCGAGGGCGAAAATCCTGAAGGCGTATGCGGAGGTCTGCGCGTGCAGCAAGAGGGAAGACAAGAAGAAACGCGCCGTCAAGAGCCTGGAGAAGGCGCGGCACGACCTTGTCGAGGTCTTTTACAGCCTGAATTTCAAGCAGAAGGTTTTGGAGAGCCTCTGTACGGAGGCAGACGAGAAACTCTACCGGCCGTACAGGAATATGCTGAATGAGCGCATGAAGCTGGAGAAGCAGCGCCAGACGAAGAAGCGCGACCTGCTCCTGCACGACATCGCCTTGCGCGCGGACGCGCTCGAGCAGGAGTTCGGCATGGACCCGCAAGAGTTCCTGGCGACGTTCGAGCAGGTGCGCGAGGTCTTGCGCTCGGGCCAGAAGGCCCGCACCGAGATGGTGGAGGCCAACCTCCGCCTCGTCATCAGCATCGTGAAGAAATACATGAACCGCGGGCTCTCGTTCCTGGACCTCATCCAGGAGGGGAACACCGGGCTCATGAAAGCAGTGGAGAAGTTCGAGTACCGCCGTGGCTACAAGTTCAGCACGTACGCCACCTGGTGGATCCGGCAGGCCGCCACGCGAGCCATCGCAGACCAGGCCCGTACCATCCGTATCCCGGTTCACATGATCGAAACCATCAACAAGCTGCTCCGCGTGCAGAAGAAGCTTGTGCAGGAGTTGGGACGTGAGCCGACGCCGGAAGAGGCCGCCGAAGAGATGGACATCCCCGTTGACCGCGTCCGCGCGGTGTACCGCATGGCCCAGCAGCCAATCTCGCTGCAAAGCCCCGTCGGCGACGGCGATGACGCACACTTCGGCGACTTCATCGAGGACAAATCCGCGGAAAGCCCTTCAGAGATGACCGCTTACAGCATGCTGAAGGAGCGATTGCAGGAAGTGCTGACAACCTTGGCCGACCGTGAGCGCCAAGTGCTGGATTACCGCTTCGGGCTGACCGACGGCTACTCCCGCACCTTGGAAGAGGTCGGCAAGCAGTTCAACGTAACGCGCGAGCGCATCCGCCAGATCGAGGCGAAGGCACTCCGCAAGTTACGCCATCCCACCCGTATGCGCAAGTTGGAGGGGTTCCTCGAAACGCGCTAACCCAGAAACACCCGAACCAAGGAGGTTCACCCTATGATGCCGAATCTTATCAAACAGTTTCATGAAATTGACCCCCATGTGCGCGCCACCATCTGCGCGACCGCCGGCCTGCTGGTCGGCTTCGCCGTAGGCAGGCTGCTGCCCCGGCGGCGGCGCAGGGCCGCTTCCGGCGGCGACGCCTCCCTCGTGGAAATCTACGTCGGCAACCTGAGCTACGACATGACCGAGGCGCAGATGCGCAAGGAGTTCGAACGCTACGGCAGCGTCAAATCCGCGCGCATCATCACCAACCGCTTCAACAACAAGTCCAAGGGCTACGGCTTCATCGAGATGGATAACCGCCCCGAGGCCGAGGCCGCCATCAAGGCCCTCCACGACAAGGACATCTTCGGCCGCAAGCTCCGCGTGAACGAGGCCAAGAACAAGTCGCACGAATAAAGACGTTTTTAGTTGCTCGTTTTTCGTTGTTCGTGGTCGCCCTGACAGAATGGACAGGATGCGCGGCGTATCTCAACGAGAAACGAGCAACGAGAGCCTTCTCCTCATGACTCCCGATGCCAACCGACCCGACCGCACGATGCGCATTGACATCGCGCCGAGCGAGGTTGACGCCGGACAATCCGCTGTCAACAAAAACACGGTGCGCATCAGCCGCGCATGGCGTCTGCGCGCCGCCGAGCGCAGCACGTCGTTCTTCAAGCTGCTCGAGAGCATCTACGACGCCGTCCTCATCACCGACCTCGACGGGAAAATCCTGGAGTGCAACCACCGCGCCGCCGAGTTCTTCCTCCTGCCGGCCGCTCAGCTCATTGACCAGTCCGTCATCTCGCTCATCTCGGGCGCCACACCATCGCTCATCGCCACCATCCGCTCCAACCTGGCCGACAACAAATACACGCTGGTGGAAGGGCGTTGCAAGCGGAGCGACGGCACATCCTTCGCCGCCGAAATCGCGATTAACACCGTCGAGCTCGACGCCTACGGCCAGCTCTGCTTCTTCGTGCGCGACGTTACCGTCCGCCACAATGCACTGTGCGCGCTCAAAGACGCGAACGAACGCCTCCAAGCGCACGACCGCGCACGGCTCGAGTTCGTGTCCAACGTCTCGCACGAGCTGCGCACCCCGCTGACCTCCATGATCTACGCCGTCGGCAATATGCTGCGCGGCGTCGTCGGCCCCATGCCCGAAAAAGTCCTGACCTACCTCGAACGCCTGAACTCCGACTGCCAGCGCCTCCTCGCCACCGTCAACGACATCCTCGACCTGCGCCAGATTGAGAACAACAGCCTCGTGCTGACCAAGCAGGTCGTGCCGCTCGGCCCCGTGATTCGCGACGGCATCGAGCCCGTGCAGATACAGGCCGACTCCAAGCACGTCGAGATAACATTCGATATGCCCCCGCACGAACGCTTCTGCCTGTGCGACGCACAGAAGCTCGAGCGCGTCGTGCTGAACATCGTCGGCAACGCCATCAAGTTCACGCCCGCCAACGGCACCATCACCATCGCCCTGCGCCCCTCCCCCGCGAACCCCGCCATGACCCTGCTCTCCGTCTGCGACACCGGCATGGGCGTCCCCCCCGAGATGCTGCCCAAGCTCTCCCAGCGCTACTTCCGCGCCGGCGACCACGTCAACGGCACCGGCCTCGGCCTGGCGATTTCCCGCGAGATCGTCGAACTGCACGAAGGCACGATGTCCTTCGCCAGCCCCGTCCCCGGCACCTCCTGCGGCACCGCCGTCTATGTCGAGCTGCCCCTCGCGCCCAAACCCATCGTCATGGCCGTCTCCCAAGACCCCGAGACCGCCGCATTCCTCGAACAAAAAATCAACGCCCTCGGCTATGCCCACGAACCCCTGACCGCCGCCAGACAAGCCATTGCCAAATGCACGGCACAGCCCCCTGCGCTACTGATGGTTGACGCACGCATCACCGACATGAACGTCCGCGAGCTCGTCATGATGCTCCGCGAGAGCCCCACGACCAAACGCCTGCCCATCATCATGTTCGGCGAGGCCATCATCGCCCGCGCCGACATCGAGCTTTACCGCCACTTCGGCATCTTCTACTCCAGCCTCCCGTGGAACGAGCAAGACCTCGGCAACGCACTGGCCGCCGCCGTGCGCGGGAAACTGCGCTGAACCTCTGTCGCCTTTCGACGCAGGGCAAGGCCAACGGGAAACACAAAAAGCGAAGGCGAGGCATGGTCATGCCTCGCCTCTGCTTTTGCGTCACCAGACCCATGCTACTTCAGCACGGCATCCTTGGCGGCCTTGGCCAGACGGAACTTGGCGACCGTCTTGGCCTTGATGTCAATGATCGCGCCCGTGGCCGGGTTGCGACCTTTGCGCGCGGCGCGCCGAGCCTTGATCAGTTTGCCCAGGCCGGGGAGCATGATGCCCTTCGGCTCTTTGGCGCCAGCGTAAGCAATCGCAAGCAGTGCGTCATACGCCGCGCTCGCTTGCTTCTTCGTGATATCCGCGGCGACCGCGATGGCTGCCATGATTTCACTCTTGGTCTTTGGTGTACCCTTCTTTGCCATAACAATAACTCCTAAGTTTGTTACATAGTATTCGCCTATGCATATGTTTAAGGTAGAATTATTTTGTTGAAGATGCAAGGGAAAAAACGGGATTAGGGCTATTTTTTTTCTCGGGACGTTTTCTCGTCCTCGCGCGCCTCGGGGTGAGACGGCTTTTTGACCGCCGATTCAACGCAGATGACACGGGTCTGAAAACAGGACGCGCATCCCGCGGCTCAACAATGCGCCGGGAAAACGTTGACGCTCCGCCCTGCGGCATGATATATATACTGCCCTATGAAACTCATCCGCTTCCTCTCTCCAGATTCGCAGACGCCACAGCTGGGTATCCAGCACAGCGACGGCACCGCCGAATGCGTCAGCGGCCCAAGTTGGCTCGGGCCCTGGCGGCCCACCGGCCGCCGCGCCGAGATCAGCCGTCTGCTCGCGCCCATCCGCCCACCCGTCATCCTCGCCATTGGCCTCAACTTCCGCGCGCACGCCGAAGAGACCGGCCAGCCGATTCCCCAACACCCCGTCCTCTTCATGAAAAACCCCAGCGCCACCCAAGACCCCCTCGCCCCGATTCTCATCCCCACGCGCCTCCCCAGCACGCAAGTGGACTACGAGGCCGAGCTCGTCGTCATCCTCGGCAAGGATTGCAAAAACGCCACGCGCGGGAACGCCCTCAGCCACGTCCTCGGCTACACCTGCGGCAACGATGTTACCGCCCGCGACTGGCAGAAAAGTTTCGGCGGCAATCAGTGGTGCCGCGGTAAATCCTTCGACACCTTCGCGCCCATCGGGCCCTGCATCGTTACCCCCGACGAGATACCCGATCCCCAGGCCCTCGCCCTCACCGCAACCGTGAACAACGACGTGCGCCAACACAGCACCACCGCCGACCACATCTTTTCCGTCATTGATTTAATCGTCTTCCTCAGCGGCAGTACCACGCTCCAAGCCGGCACCGCCATCTTCACTGGCACACCCTCCGGCGCAGGTTTTGCAAGGGTCCCGCCCACCTACCTGCAAGCCGGAGACACCGTTACCATCACAATCCCCCCCATCGGCGACCTCACCAACCCTGTTGCGCTGGAATAAGGCCGGGCAGCGGCACGACCGCGCTTTCACTGAACGTTGCCACCGTGCGCCGCAGATGCCAAACGTATCTGCTCCATCCTTGCATCAAGACAGCCTTCGAGCTGGGCATCGTAAAGCTCGCGGAGCAGCTGCCCCATGGCGGGGCCAGGCTTGAAGCCGAGCATCAGCAAGTCGCGCCCGCGGATGAGCGGTTCAGGCAGCACAGGCTCATCCGTGAATGCGTCGTAGCTGGATTTCAGAAAATCCCATGTCGAGAAATCGCCGTTGCTGTGCGTGATGTCGAGCCGCATCAAATCGAGCATCTTCGAAAAGTGCGGCCCGCCC